>Ga0041059_1000757_pt1 | contig 25258 bp, 18 predicted proteins | sample AraColnosormetaG_FD_56232 | JGI IMG/M metagenome (GOLD analysis project Ga0041059, IMG submission 56232) | Arabidopsis roots microbial communities from North Carolina, USA - Col MF nosort | ecosystem: Host-associated > Plants > Roots > Unclassified | place: USA: North Carolina | collected... | reverse complement strand
TTTTTTTTTTTTTTTTTTTTTTTTTCATCCAAAACAAAACTTGTTTTATTTATTGATTTTTGTAAATAACTGTTTTTCTTAGCTTTTATTACTTCTTATGTTGGATGTTCGTGTTTGGTCTGAGAATTACCTCCTTAAGCACAAGTTGTTCCTTTATAAATGAGCTCCATTTAGGCATAATGATGTGAACCCTTTAGTTTTTGTTGGTGTAGACTCAAATTAGAGAGAGGAGTCGCTGAGATTGATAAGCTAGCAAACAGAATCTTCCATATCGACAAGCTTGGGAATCAACCTGAATTGTGATAGAAGAGAGAAAACATTTTCTAGGAAACTAAATTGTCTCTTTTGAATTTGAAATACTTTATTTGGAGCTTGTTTGCTTAGCGCATATCTCGAATTTGATTATATCTCGCAAGATAATTATGTGACGTTTTTGAATTATGTAAACATCTCAATAAGTGATATAGGAAAATTTAACTTACAAACAGAAAAATAAGCGATTTTTTCAATACATTCTAATAGTTGAATACATTAATTAGAATTAGGAGGGATACAATAATAGATAACTACAATTCATTCGTCATGTTCTAAAAATAGAGAGCAATAAGTACGACGGACAGTACCGTCACTACTTGGCGTCATGGTAGATAGGTAGTGGATCTGCTAGATATATGAGAACGGAAAGAACCAGAAGCTATTAGAGGCGGGAGGAGATATGTGGGGATGATTTCAGTGCAATTCCACGACGCACCATTTCCACTTTCGTAACACCTAAACGACCGCTTCGGCCGTATAAAATCGCAAATGTTTGGTCTCAGTGTATTTTTCCAATTTCCAAATACATCAATTCAAATTATATAATATCTAGTGGCAATTATAAGTATATCATATATTTTCAAAATTAATTAAAAAGATTACTAAATTATGTTTGACTACAACTATTATAATAGTTAAAAACATAAACAAAAACAAAGAAACTATTTTAATAAAAAAATCAAGTAAACATTAAAACATAAGCAAAAAATAATGTTAAAGAAATTATTAATTATTAATTTACTAATAATTAATACCTCTATAAATTAATTGTTAGAGGTTTAACGTAATTTATAAGGAAAACTAAAGAAGACTTTAACCCATAAAGAAAAAAACAAAGACTGAATTGAAGGCCCATATTTAGAAGAAGAGAAAGAAGACCCAAATATGATATAAAATCCAGCCCATTTATATATTTTTATTTTGTTTCTGGAAGGAAAATAAGAAAATGGCAAAAACGAAATAATCTGAAAAAGTAAGGTCTTTTACCAAAAAGGATATTTTTTTTATAAACAGAGCATAAAGTTTTCACTTTTCTTCTGCTCCTTTCTCGTCTCTGTCTTCTTCGTCCTCATTCGTTTTAAAGCATCAAAATTTCATCAACCCAAAATAGATTAAAAAAATCTGTAGCTTTCGCATGTAAATCTCTCTTTGAAGGTTCCTAACTCGTTAATCGTAACTCACAGTGACTCGTTCGAGTCAAAGTCTCTGTCTTTAGCTCAAACCATGGCTAGTAACAACCCTCACGACAACCTTTCTGACCAAACTCCTTCTGATGATTTCTTCGAGCAAATCCTCGGCCTTCCTAACTTCTCAGCCTCTTCTGCCGCCGGTTTATCTGGAGTTGACGGAGGATTAGGTGGTGGAGCACCGCCTATGATGCTGCAGTTGGGTTCCGGAGAAGAAGGAAGTCACATGGGTGGCTTAGGAGGAAGTGGACCAACTGGGTTTCACAATCAGATGTTTCCTTTGGGGTTAAGTCTTGATCAAGGGAAAGGACCTGGGTTTCTTAGACCTGAAGGAGGACATGGAAGTGGGAAAAGATTCTCAGATGATGTTGTTGATAATCGATGTTCTTCTATGAAACCTGTAAGTTCTGTTCTTGCTTTGGTGTTTGATTATTAGAAATGGGAAGAAATCGAATTTGAGGGTTTTGAAGAGAACATTTTTGGTAACTTTTGTTTTAGTTTTTGATTTGTGGTAAGTAACTTTAACAAAGTTGATGATTTGCGTTATGTGCTTTATTTTGGCTCAGACTTGTTGAATCTAATCGATTTTGGTTTGTTTAGTAAACTAAGGTTAGCTCTTGTTACTCTATGAGCAACTTCTCACTAGTTCATGTAGCTGCGTGGCTTATCTTGCCTTCTAAGTTGGTCAAATGAGTAATCTTAAGGGTCTAACTTAAATTATTCTCTTACAACTAATGGAGTCAAATCCTTGTGCAAATGGTTTATTTTCGTTTGGTCTTATTTCTTCTGTGTGTTGTCTGGAAGGTTTTCCACGGGCAGCCTATGCAACAGCCACCTCCATCGGCCCCACATCAGCCTACTTCAATCCGTCCCAGGGTTCGAGCTAGGCGTGGTCAGGCTACTGATCCACATAGCATCGCTGAGCGGGTATATTTCAGATTCTCTTTTGTATTTCCCTGTGATATACTATGTTGGTGGCGAGTTGGTTGTAGTTGAAAATATGTTTCGGATATAAAAAAATGTTAACATTGTGTAATGATCTCTTGATTTTATGGAGGGATTACCTAAAAGTTTGTTTTACTTTACCACAGCTACGTAGAGAAAGAATAGCAGAACGGATCAGGGCGCTGCAGGAACTTGTACCTACTGTGAACAAGGTCTGTACCTTTCACCCTAACCCTCACCTGTATATAATTTCTCTAGAAAGTTTGACACTTTCTGTTTCTCCCGTCTTCGTGTGCAGACCGATAGAGCTGCTATGATCGATGAGATTGTCGATTATGTAAAGTTTCTCAGGCTCCAAGTCAAGGTATATTCTTCTCTCTTCTGCAGTTTTAAACTCGAACTCTCTTTCTTGTGAATTATCTTATTACTCCCTATGCAATATGTTTAATCTGTTTGTTCATAAGATTAGAGATCTAAAGATCATGTCTTTCAAATTCTCTGGATGGATTTTTGGTGTTAATTCTGGTCCCACCATTACCTACCCTTCAACCAAATTTCAATCTGATTAGATCAGTTATTTAATGTGGGAAAGAATAAACAAGTCCAAAATGCTTTTGTTTTCTTTGGCATTTAGTCTCTTTTCACTTTTTGTTTTGTCATAGGGAGCCTAATCACAGTTTATGATTATAATACCATATTCAACAATAATTACAATCATCATGTTCACATTATAATATAGTAATCTGGTAGATCATCAAATGCTTCTTATATCAAAATGCAGTCGGTTACTTAAAGCTCTCGCAAGCGAAAAAAGGAAGTCTCTTTACTTTATAAGATAATGGAGACACTAAAGAAACAGAATGCAATGATGGATTTCTGATAAGATAATACATCTTTTGTTTTAAAAATAGAAAATGTGTTTCTTGTGAAATCTTCCATGCTCATCTAAAAGTAAAAGCTTTTTTTATATATATAATTTTCATGGGGTGAAGCTTATCACTTTCAATGATATCTGTTTCTCTTTGTCAACTTTGGTAGGTTTTGAGCATGAGCCGACTTGGTGGAGCCGGTGCGGTTGCTCCACTTGTTACTGATATGCCTCTTTCATCATCAGTTGAGGTAAAAACTTTTTAAGAACAAAAAGTAAAAACTTTAGTAATGGGGTTTTGATTCAGATTTTGCTTAAAATGTCAATAGGATGAAACGGGTGAGGGTGGAAGGACTCCGCAACCAGCGTGGGAGAAATGGTCTAACGATGGGACTGAACGTCAAGTGGCTAAACTGATGGAAGAGAACGTTGGAGCCGCGATGCAGCTTCTTCAATCAAAGGCTCTTTGTATGATGCCAATCTCATTGGCAATGGCAATTTACCATTCTCAACCTCCGGATACATCTTCAGTGGTCAAGCCTGAGAACAATCCTCCACAGTAGGATTTCTGCAATAAAGAGTTTGTACAGCTAATCCAACTGTCCAACATGGGTTTTTCTTCTGCTCTAATGACTCTGGTTTCTTCTCTCCTCTCTCACCCACTTGAAAGGTAAAAAAGTGAAAAAGGCTTTGTAGATGGAATCAATGTAGGATTTGCAGTAGAGGGAAAAAAAATGTCAAAAAGCTCAATTGATCAAGTATTATTGTAATCATTGTACCTTTATTTTAGGTGGACTTTGATGAAAGCAACTTTTTGTTTTCAAGACTTTAGTGGGAGGTTGAGGAAGGAGCTTGAAGGGTGTTATTTATTAGTAGTAGTAGTAGTGGGAAGTTGTGGGACCTTGTTGAGTTGTGTTCAAATTGAAGAAAAAACAAGTATTTGTAATTTGTCACCCCTTGTATTATTATTTATTTTGTATGACTTTGGAGTAGTATAATTAATTATCAAATAATATTATTAGTTTGATCTAGTAACCATCCTTTGTTTGATAACACTAGAAACATAAAGCAAATATTTTAGGAGAAAGTACCATGAATTGTGCTTCTTTTTTTTAGTGGTACGTGTACAATTTTAACTTCCAAATCTCAAATGCTAAGATATATACACTTTGGACAGAACATGTATCAATTTAAACTTGCATGTTTACATTTTGCATTGATTAGTGAAGACAAAATACAACTTTTATTAATATTGTTAGTTTTGGAAAAATATAGCCAAAAAAAAAACTCATCGAAGAATTAAAGTTATTGATATGATTATTTCATGTGATTCATTAAATCATTCTGCCAAATTTATTTTTTGAGTAAAGTTTGGAAAATCTTGTGTCTTTTGAAGTAACAGATAAAAGTTTTGTTTTTATTACAATTTCACATGAATCTTAGAGTGAGATAATAATAAACGAAGATGATTTGGCAATTTGTTTAAAATGGGTCTAAATTCCAAAACCAAGAAGACTACAAAGAGTATGCAAACTCAATTTGATGCGGTACAGGCGTCAAACATACATCGCTATAGCCTTTGCGTTATTGAACCACATAAAACTGCGGCAAACAGAACTTAGCTTTAGCATGCATCAAGATCACGGAATTGTGGTGGCTTAGGCTCACCAAGCAGTGTCTTATTCCCTCCTTCTGGTCCACACTTGATCCTCTTCGGGTTCTGAGTTCCATGCTGAAAAACAAAGATTAACATTATAAGAAGTTGGATTTGGATTTTGGATTTGGATTTTGGCTTAGAGGCTACGTTCTCCAATTTGGAAAGTTAACCGAAACCAGATTGTTTTCCCCCACCGATGTAATGCAATAGTAAGAGAAGAACATCAGGAAAGTATCCAAATGCAATGGGTTGTTAATGTCTTACCGGTGGCTTTTCTCCTTTTCTCAGCTTTTCAACAATTTCTACGACTTTCTCAGGTGTAACATCTTCCTGTGTATTGTAGCATAAGACAGTGTAAGTATGATTTCACTCTTCCGACGTAACCCACATAAACAATAGGATAATGCAGGAGAAAAAGAAAAATTGTTCAACGAGATTTGACATACGAAATAGTTATATGTATATCCTTCTGATCCATTGGAATAGTCAGCCACAGTGATCATGGGTGCATTAACACAACATCCCTGTAACAAAACCAAACACATTAGATCTGCATTGAATCTTTTCATGTGAAAGTACTAATCTTGGTTATTGTTCTGCATGGATTAATGAATTGAGGTGACGCAAAATCCATACCATGCACTCCATCTCTCCAACAGAGAACAAACCATCCTTTGTGACCTCTGCACAAAAAACATTAAGACCAAAGATCGTTATGACTGATCATCACCTCCATATGATTTTGGTTATGAAAGGAAGCACATAGAGCTTTACCACCGCGTTTCACTCCCAAATGGTCTAGCAAAGCTGATTCGATGTCTCGTGAACCACGGATCATGCAAGGTGTTGTGCCACAAACTAGAAGGTGATACTTTCCAACCTGTAAGAGCAAAAGAAAAATGAGCCTGCAATGCGTCTTTCATTGAGTACAGTAGAGACTTGAGTTTAGGGGTAGAAAGTACTTCTTACCTTTGCTCTGTTGAACATTGAGTAAAATGTTGCAACCTCATAAACACGGATAGGGGCAACTTCTATAACTTTAGCAACCTGCAAAAGTTTGTTGCATTGTTATGACGGTAAAATCATATCAATGAATGTTGTATTCCAAAAAAGAACTTAAGAAGTACATAAAATTAAGTCTTAACAGAGAAAATCGAACAAAAAAATCTTAGAAGACATACCGCATTCATTGCTGAAACAGGGAGCCAGCCTCCATTCTGCTGTTGTGCAAGATCTAGGAGAGGAATAACTGCGGACTGCTTGTAATTGGATGGATAGTAAGAGAGAATCTCCTTAACCTACACATTTTGGACATAACAATTCAGTAAGTCTGGATGCATGCGGAAATCGATTTCACCGTTAATGCAAGATTACTGTAGCCAGAAATGAAAGATACAGTAAACTGGAACTAAATGCACAAGAAAGTATTAGGATTTAAACTACAATGAAACCGGTTTACTAATTTCTGGACAGTCTTTCTGCCACACTAGCAGATTCAAATCTGTTGGCCATTTGGGTCGTTCACTCTAAGTCTCTCCCTTAAATCAGTTCCAGAATAGCCGATTCTAAATATGTAACAACAAATAAGCAATCAAAAATATCAGAAAATCCCAGTCTTTGTCTTTTAATATCCTTTGGTAGAATGCTAACTAAGAGAACCATAATTCATAATCAGGAGACAGGGACTAGTTATAACTAGGGTCAAACAAAGGGCTAAAGATTAGGGAACGAGGGCTAAAGATTCCAACATTTTCACGAAAGAGTATAAATTAATTCCACCATTACGAACATGTCACACAATTCCCTAGATATTCTGTAAACATCACAAAAACGAATTCGAATCCGTACTGGATAAAAATCCCCAATGCGTTCACTAAAACTGTAAATTTTCGTCATTATCACATTAAGAAGCGATTTTATTCACTGACCTTAGATTGGTTAGCCTCTGAAAACTCCCATGGAAGATCGGGTTTGTTATCAGGAGAATCCAGATGCTATAAGTAATCAAAACAACAACAACAACAAAAATCAAATTACAATTAATTTCGGATAAAATTAGACAAAATTGAAGCATAGATCAGATAGAATATCCAACACTCACGTAGTTTAAGGCCGTCGATAAGCTACGAGTCACCTGTAGATAGAAATGACCAAAACGGAGAATGAGATCGGGAAACGACCGGAGAGAAGCTGAGAGGAAGCAAGGAATTAGAGAATACCTGAGAGGTTGGTTGACGGAAAACTTGACGGATCTCGAGAAGACGCTTCGCAGCGAGCCTAGCCAGCATTTTCGACAATTTAGAGGACGAGAGACGCACACGAAGGTTTTTTTTGATCTGAGAGAGAAGGAGAAGCAGAGAAACCAAGGAGCTAGACTCGGTATCTCACTATCACCTGGCGCAGGATTGACTATAGCCTCTATGGGCCTGCTAAAATAAGCCTGACTTTAATTCATTATTGGTCTATTACTTTTGGTTTAGGACTGATACATACGAGTAGCTTTAAAGGCCCATTTTATTAATTAAAGGCCCATACATGTAATACTTGAAGCCCGTTGGAATTTGCTGATTCTTATAATTTGCACATCTCCTCGCAGCTTTTTCATCATAGTGCAATGGCATGATTCTTTGTTTGTTTAACAGAATCTCAAGCAAATAAAAAGTGAGAAACATTTGCTCGATGGAGTAAAATGACTCCGCACCTCAAAACATATATGAACAGAATTTCTCCATGTCGTATATATCATTCTCTGTGTAGGCTCCAAATATCGTCTTTGATGATCCGTTCATAATTCATATTAACCCAAAAAAGAAAGAAAAAAGCACATTGGAATCAAGTAATATAATCCACCAGCTCCACCATTAACCCGTTCAAAATTGTTATTAACCTTAACATACCCGTCTTTGTATCCCAATAATATTTCAGATCATCATACAACAGAAAAACGGCTTAAAATATAAGACATTGGTCCTAAGCAGAAACTATTACGGTTCTGGTGGACTATAGCTAATGACGTAGATGATTACAATGATTTTTAATGTTCGGCGATTGAGGAAGGCACCTTCCGTCGGTTCATCTTTGTCTCATTAGCGTTCGATTATAAGAAATCTCATATTATTTGTTACGACTTTCCCATCCGTCAATATAACACAGAGATACATAAAACTTAAATAATATGATCAAGGATAAATATATTAGAAAGCAGAGATTCATTCATTAAGGCCATTTCTCCATCTCCATTCAATATTTAAGAAACAAAAATCCACAAGGCAAATTTGCATCCCAAAAAAAAAGCACAGACCGAATATTTTTTAAAAGAGAAAAATAGCGAAAATGAAGCGATAAATTTGTTTTAGGACAGTCTCCATATGGACTTCTAAATATACAAGCAGATTCCTTTCATGAGCCAACCACTTCCATAGTTGTTGTTTTTTTGCCCTAAGCCAAGTACCTAAACATGTTAGGATTCTCCTTGTCCCTCTCCAAATAATCTCTGGTTATTAAATCCTCCATACGCTTCTTGATCGCTTTGATATCAGGCTGCAACAAACATCACAAATCCAATGAGTTTCATCACCACGTGCATCTTCAAATGTCTCTGTATAAATATAATTATATGTATAATTTACCTTGAACATTCGGCTAAGTTGCTCAACACACTCAGAAACAAGTTGTTGATGTCCCAATACTTTCCTGCTCTTCATGATCCTGACAATGGCAGCATCAATTGCATATCTTCTGTCTTTATCGACATCTTCAACGACTTTCTTCCTTTCATCAACTGGGGGAAGAGGGATCTGTGACGCAAATCACCCAAGTTGATGTTAGTTATTAACAATATGTAAAACATGACATAAACTTGCAGACTTTTGAGTATTACTATTAACGTCACAAACCTTGATTCTGCGCATTCTATCGGTGAATTTGGAGTTGAACTCAAAGGCATCATTCTGGGAGACAGTCTTGGTGTTTGGCTCCTTAAGGAGTATCTTGTACTTAGCACATGACAAGGAATGAAGCAACCTAACTAGATCTTCATGGCTTAGGTTCAGTTGAGCCAAGATCTCAGTGTAACTTAACTTGTCAGTTGTGTTAAAGAGTAGAAGCACAGCAGCCTATAGAGACAGAGAACGTGGCATCAGAGTCCGTTTACAGATAGAAAATATATATCAGTATTTTCTGAGAAACATACAGTACCTGGTAAGTAGACACTATTAACTCGATGGCCTTTTGATCAAACTTCCCGTTTATGTGACAAGTTCCCAGTGAATAGATCCACGTAAGCTTCCTGTGTTTCGTTTTCGTTTCATAAAACCCTTTGAAGACTTCAACACACTTGATCTGAAACAAAGAATCAACGAATTAGATCTATCAGAAGCAAACAATCTCCTTTTCAGGTATGTAAGAAAATCAATAGAGTTTTTACCATTTCACTGGGTAGATTTATGTCAAATGATTTGTAACTTGGCCAGAAACCAGTGGTAAGAACAGTGACGGTCAAGTCAATCCCTGGGTTTGCAGCAGGGTTACTGCCTAGATAATCCTCGAAACTGTTTTGGTTTTCTCTTGCCAGTGTCAAATCCGTCACCTGTCACCAGCGGATTAAAATTATATAGAAAACATAAGTCATCAGAGCACGCACCGCTTTAAAATAAGAAACACAGGGACACTCAAACTAACCATGCCCTCCATCTTAGAAGTAAACTGTCCACCACATTGTTGCTTGAGCTTTGTCAGGATACTTCTCTCATGATCATCATTAGCACTGCGATCAAATAAGAGCCTACGGGCCAGCTTCTTCCTGCAATCAAAACCATAAACAAAATGGCTTGCAACTCAGTAATCCAACTTATGTCAATCAAATTGTATATTGTTGCAAGGCATCTCCACAAAAAGCTAGTAAAAACAAAACATTACAAGAAAAACAAAGAGTAGAAGCAAAAAGAGTCGATCCACAGATAAAGAAAGATTGAAGTTGGAGATAAACCTGTAGAACTCAGCGAAAAGATCCTTGTCACTTATGTATGCAAGCAATTTGACAACCTGTAACAACATTATAAAATTCAGGACCACTCTTTGGAGACTTGAAAAAGAAAAAACAGTTTGACAAAAGTACCTTCTCAAGCGTATCTTCGATAGCTTCATCACTCAGCTTTTCACTTCCCCCCTTTTTGAGAATATTGTCGCAAAATGTTGCAAGTAGTTCTGCACTTGAACTTCCAGCAACCGTTTTGTTACAAAAAATCTCAAATGCCTCTTTCAAAGCCTAAAATATGTTTCCATAAACTTAGGTTAGTAACACAACATAAACATGAATAAGATAGACAAATGACAAGTGCGCAGAAAGAACATTAGACCTTATGGAAGAGGGTGTGGTTCTGGAAACACTCGGTGACATATACCATGTATTTATCATGAAGTTCAATCACTTTTCTGATAAGAACCTGGAAATAATGAAAGGACAGTGAATCGTTAGCAATTTTATCCCCAAAAAAAATGAATCTCTAATTTCCAATATATCTTTACTACAATCGGTTTATAATTTTACCTGTTCCTGGACGCTAGCAGTATTTGCAACCTGTGGAATAAAAACGATCTTAGCAATCACAAACGAAGAAAGAAGAGTTATCCGAATATAACAAGTAAGATAATATGAACCTGATTAGTAGCCGTGTCTTCGGCCTGTTGGACAAGAGCGTTACCCTCTGCTGTGACATGCTGTGAACGAATAACAAGTTACAGTTAATGTCATACAGTAATTAAGAGACTGCAAGTAGACCATGAAGAAAAGACTATCCATTTGCTAATCATAAACAAAAGAATGAAGATAGGTAATAAACCTGCTTAAAGATGTTTGCAACAGGTTCCAAGCCTCGCAAAATTTTATGGTAAAGCCTGTACATCCTGGAGAGATCATCCACCTGAAAGTAGACAAATATAACCATTAAAGAAATAATTAAGTCACTAACTACTCAACAATAAAAACAAAAATACTTGCTCTACCTTGTCATCTCTTAGCAATGCACGGCACCCTGAGTGTTCTTTTTCTAGAAGCTGACTTGCAAACACAACCAGCAATTCATGTTGTACTTTCTGCATACAAAAGATTACTATACAAGTCAAACAGATATCAATCTTTAAAATCAAGTATGCCTGGACTACGCATTTAAAAAGAGTCTGGAAAGTATCTCAATACAAATAACAAAATTCAAAATCAAGGCTTATGCAAGATCTATGGTTTCTTCATCAAACCTACAAGTACAGGCATAATTACATAGTGCATAATAACCAACCTCAACCAGCTTTGGCTCACTGCTTGAGTGTAGGTAGTGAGCCACTCTCTCCCTCTCCTTCTTTAGACATTCTTCAGACTGTAACATGAAAGCACAGAAGTTAATAAATAATTTCAACTATTGTGAAATAAAAACAAATTTTAGAAAATGATATCACGAGTCATGCCTTCAACATGTAATCAGGGCAAGAATCTTCCTGAATCCAGCTTGATGCCTTGCGAGAATAATACGAAGAAGTATCTTGAAGCATGAAGCTTTCAAAATCTTCTTCATACCTCTCCATCTGCCCCATTCCAATCTCTACATAGATATCTAATACGTTTTTCAGCAGGGCCCTATCAATCTGCTCGCCCTCCCGTTCTTTATCAACCTGACAGAAGAACAGGTCATGTTAGACCTTGAATCAGGCAAAAGCCAGAGTTGGATGTAACTGCACAACAATATTGACGCCATACTTACAAGAGCTATTACAGCTTGTTTGACCTTAGAATGTAGCTCATTATAAACCTGAAGCGAACAGAATCAAGGAAAAGTTAAAAATATTTCAATACAACTGAAAGCTATAAAGCCACAGGAATGAATGCCATACCAGGTCACGGAAGCATGTCAGGCCAACTTCATTCAGTGGTGGAAGTGATCTCCGAGCAATGAAGTAACGGTCAAGGTAGTAGAAGAAGCGGGATAGCCATCTGACCATTACTTTATGGTTTGACCATCTTTTAAATAGCTCCCGCAGCATAAACTCATCATGCTTCTCCCTCAACGCAGGCAAAACCTAACCACAGACAACAAGAGAGCAAACATTCAAAACCGTTTGAATCAACTTAAAACCAAGAGGGGACAGGACTTCTTGACATATGAAACCATGCACAAAAGTGGCATCTTAAAATTCAGAGGTAGTAAAAACGAGAAGTTTATAAGAAAGAAACTAAATATCAATCAGACTCACTGTTGAGTTAATATATTCCTCAAATGCTTCCCGATACTTGTCATAAAGCTGCTGTGAGTAATCATGAGGAGGTTTCTGGGTGCACATGTTGTAGATAGTCCTGAGAATCAAATAAATTCCCCATCATAAGTATCAGGACAAACAGCCAAACCGCTATATAAGGTAATAAACAAGTATAAAACCTACGTATAAAGCATCATATATTGCTCAGAGTCAAATGCTGGCTCATTCAATCCTTCCAGAATCCGTTTCAGCTTAGTAATTCCAGTCTGCATATAGTCCCATCCTTGCTCCAAGTCAATAGTCTTGCGCTCCATGTTGACAAACAACTTTTCAAGCTCTCCTCAACCTAAGTTAACCAAAGAACAAGGAGAAAACCAAAATTTAGAACAGCAGTATTAAGCAACACAATGAAATGACTGAAGCGAGAGAGTCAACAATATTTATCATTCTTCAGAGGTTATAATAACACGTTAACACCCACATTATCGAATGCGAAACGAGTATTATCACCCAAATCAAACCCAAACTATCAGATTGTGCGCAAACGAGGACATAAGCATCAGAATATACTCGAGAAACAATCAATCCATGAGATAAACACGAAATTACACAGTAGAAACGCAATCCAGAGACTCCGACGTAACCCTAACAATCTCGATCCCACAAAAATTCAAATAAAAACCTAGAAAGACGAACAATCAACAGAATGATAAAAAAATCAACTGTCGTATGGAACAAAACAAGCGAGAATCCGACAGAAATAGTGATACCTCGAGATCTTAAACCCTAATAATCAGAAAATCGCGTCGCCGTACCCCAAACAGACCCTGACGATTACCGATTCCCGATTACACAGGATCGGCGAGAGCTGCTGCGATCGAAAAAGAAGCGAGAGAGAGAGAGAATCAAAACCCTAAGAATCGTTCAGGAAAAAAGCGTAAAATAGAGAGAAAGAGAGACGAGACCTATGAGAAGGGCGGTGAAAAGATATCTCAGGAAACAAACTCGTTCTCTTCTATTCTATTATTTTCAGGTCTTATAGATTTAATTATTTTTATTTTATGTCAACTAATATATTAGTATAATATTAAACAAATTTAATTTCTTACCTTTTCAGAGATCTACATCAAGACGCTGCGTTTTATAATTTTTCTTTGTAAAGTAACTTATTTACTTTTATGCCCCTTTATTTTGCCTTCCTTACTCAAACCCTAACCCGAATCGGCTTTTTGACAATCCGAAATTAGGTAACCATGTTCATTGAATTTATCGTTTCAACACATTCGAATCACTGAGTCCTACGTTTCAGTTTAATTCCCTGATGCACATTTTGAATTCGGTTTGCGTATTGGTCTTCGAGTTTTCCGTCGGCGGCCATGGACGCGTTCAAGGAGGAGATAGAAATCGGGAGCTCGGTGGAGTCTTTAATGGAGCTATTGGATTCGCAGAAGGTGCTTTTTCATAGCCAGATCGATCAGCTCCAAGATGTCGTCGTTGCGCAATGCAAACTTACCGGCGTTAATCCCCTTGCGCAAGAAATGGTGGGTTATTGTTTCTATGTTTTTTGGTATCTAAAGTTCGTGTTTTATTGGGGTATGGTGATATGGGCAAAGCTGAGAGGGACAGGTCATTCGGATTTTGGAATAAATTCTTTGAAGGGTATTGAGTCTAGCAAAAATTAGAGGTGTTTTTGGTATAAATTCATATAGCTCGACCTCTCCGTTTCTTCTGTGAACTGTAATGGTGATGCTTCAACTGTTTATATGTCATTTCTCTGATCAAGTAATCATCTCTGTTAAAGACATTAATCTGTTTAATTTTTTTGTTGTTTCAGGCTGCTGGTGCTTTGTCCATTAAAATTGGTGAGTCATCTTAGGATTCGTGAGATCTTTTGGCATAATTACGTATATCACAGAGAATGTTTCAATTCATTGTTGCTCTCTAGGTTCATTAAAGGCATACCCAACTTTTACGTGCTCGATGCCTAGTATCTGATGAATTTGTAAATATTTCAGGAAAGCGGCCAAGAGACTTGTTGAATCCTAAGGCTGTTAAGTATCTACAAGCAGTTTTCGCAATTAAAGATGCTATTAGTAAGAGGGAATCTCGGGAGATAAGTGCTTTATTTGGCATCACAGTCGCCCAGGTATTGTTCTTCTACATGATATGTACTCTTTTTTGCCATGCTTTTAGAATTCCATGTCAGTTTAGATCTGTCATGTTGAGGTACTCATGAGACTTTGGTTTGTCTCTTTATTATTTTCTTCAATGGCAGGTTCGAGAATTTTTTGTTACTCAAAAGACAAGAGTGAGGAAACAGGTGAGGCTTTCAAGGGAGAAAGTAGTTATGTCCAATACGCATGCTTTACAAGATGATGGTGTTCCGGAAAATAACAATGCCACAAATCATGTTGAACCCGTTCCCTTGAACTCTATACATCCGGAGGCATGTTCTATAAGCTGGGGTGAAGGTGAAACAGTGGCACTTATTCCACCTGAAGATATTCCACCTGACATCAGCGATTCAGACAAATACTTTGTTGAGAATATATTTTCTCTGCTGCGTAAAGAGGAAACATTTTCAGGCCAGGTGAAACTAATGGAGTGGATCATGCAGATACAAGATGCTTCTGTGCTGATCTGGTACTAGTTGGGGGTTCTCTTTCACCCACTGTCTTATTTTATTTTATTGTTATTATATTCCCGTCTTGACAGTCATTTTCTATATGTGCCACAGGTTTTTATCAAAAGGAGGGGTTTTGATACTTACAACATGGTTAAGTCAAGCTGCTAGTGAAGAGCAAACAAGTGTCTTACTTCTTATCCTGAAGGTACGAGATTAATTTACTTGCAGCTGGATGGCTGTAAAAATATGCAGATTGTTTTATTATGGATAATTGACATTTAACACGCAGGTTCTTTGTCATTTACCTCTCCACAAAGCATCTCCTGAAAATATGTCTGCCATATTACAAAGCGTTAATGGACTTCGTTTCTATAGGATATCAGGTGTAATTTCTGAAAAACCTAAATGCTGCGTAGCTTTCATCAATGCCAAAGTTCTTGTTGTGATTTATTCGATTTCATCATCTGATTTGAAGATCAGACATATCAAACAGGGCAAAAGGTTTGTTATCAAGGTGGACCAAGTTATTTGCGAAAATCCAAGCTATGAAGAAACAAAATCGTAACAGTTCGCAAATTGATTCGCAGAGTCAATTGCTTCTGAAACAGAGGCAAGTTTTGGTTTATGTGTCGAATAATACTTATTTTACCTCTCATTTTGTTGTTTAGTGACATTTTACTCATAGACTTCTGTCTTGTTATGCAGTATTGCTGAAATCATGGGTGATAGTAGCAATCCTGTAAGTGGTGCAAAACATGAATTTATTTCTATTACGTGCATCAGTTCCTTAAAACCGTTTTTCGTGTCGTAACAGGAAGATATTCTTAGTCTCTCAAATGGAAAGTCAGAGAATGTCAGGTATCAGTTTGATTGTTAAATTCCATCTAGAACAGGTTCCCTTTTGATAGTTAGGTGGTTTCATAATTACTAGTTATCTTCTGGTACAGGAGGATTGAATCGTCACAGGGTCCAAAACTGTTGCTTACTTCTGCAGATGATTCCACCAAGAAACACATGCTTGGTTCAAATCCATCGTGTATCCTTTCGTTTGAGCTCTTTTATTAAAAAGCACCAGTTGATTTACATTTTCTCAATGCATTGGATAAGTTAACGTATTGAACTTGTTGGCTACTTCTGTTATTTAGTCGGTATTTTACATGTGAAACCTGCTATGTCAAGAGAGCAACCAAATATTCCACATCATGTTATAGTCCTTTTCCTAGCTCAGGATAATCCTTCACTTCAAAGTTAGTTTCCTTAGCTTTCAGCAGATAACAAAGAACGCAGGAAAGTACAGATGGTGGAACAACCAGGCCAAAAAGCTGCTGGAAAGAGTCCGCAGACAGTAAGAATAGGAACTTCAGGTCGAAGCCGCCCAATGTCTGCTGATGATATTCAGAAAGCAAAGATGCGTGCCCTTTATATGCAGAGCAAGAACAGTAAAAAGGATCCTTTACCAAGTGCCATTGGTGATTCGAAAATCGTTGCTCCTGAGAAGCCCTTGGCTCTTCATTCAGCCAAGGATTCTCCACCTATTCAGAACAATGAAGCTAAGACTGAAGACACACCTGTACTCTCGACTGTTCAGCCCGTCAATGGATTTTCAACTATTCAGCCCGTCAATGGACCTTCAGCTGTTCAGCCCGTCAATGGACCTTTGGCTGTTCAGCCTGTCAATGGACCTTCGGCTCTTCAGCCCGTCAATGGACCTTCGGCCGTAATTGTCCCGGTACAAGCTGATGAAATTAAAAAACCTTCAACACCTCCTAAAAGCATTTCTAGTAAGGTGGGAGTTATGATGAAAATGAGTTCACAAACTATTCTCAAGAATTGCAAGAGAAAACAGATTGATTGGCATGTACCACCAGGTAATATCATTCGTTGGATTTATATCTCGTTGGCCACTTATTGAATAAGCTGAATGTGACTCTTTAGGGTCTTCTTTGGTTCACTTCTATTTTGGTGGTTAGTTAGGACTCATTCTAATGCCTAGTTTTCTTCAGGAATGGAACTTGACGAACTCTGGAGAGTAGCCGCTGGTGGTAATAGCAAGGAGGCTGATGTTCAGAGAAACAGAAACCGGCGAGAAAGAGAAACAACATATCAGTCTCTTCAAACTATACCGTTGAACCCTAAAGAACCATGGGATAGGGAAATGGACTATGATGACAGTTTGACCCCTGAAATTCCATCTCAACAGCCACCAGAAGAAAGTTTAACGGAACCACAGGATTCACTTGATGAACGAAGAATTGCTGCTGGTGCTGCCACAACCTCTTCATCTCTAAGCAGTCCTGAACCTGATCTCGAGTTATTAGCTGCGTTACTTAAGAACCCAGATCTTGTTTATGCACTAACTTCGGGAAAACCCAGTAATTTAGCCGGCCAAGATATGGTAAAACTGCTTGATGTGATTAAGACTGGTGCACCAAACTCAAGCAGTAGCTCAAATAAACAGGTTGAAGAAAGGGTCGAAGTTTCCCTTCCATCTCCCACTCCATCAACTAATCCTGGAATGGTGCGTTACTTGAAACCTATTCACCCCAAATTCCTCGGACATATCCAAAACCCTATTAATAGATCATGTTGCCAAATTGAATCTCACGACATATAGAAAAAAGGAAAGAACTACAACAGGCTCTAGCTAACACCAAACTGGATTATGAATTCCAGCTGTTAGATCTAACCTGATGAGTACAATGCCCCCATTAGAAGATGTTAATGTCTGTTTCTTATTCTCTTACTGAGTTAAGTGTATTGTTCCAATTTTACAGAGTGGATGGGGACAAGAAGGGATTCGGAATCCATTTTCAAGGCAAAACCAAGTTGGTACTGCAGTTGCTAGATCGGGTACACAGCTTCGTGTTGGTTCAATGCAATGGCATCAAACAAATGAACAATCAATCCCACGACATGCTCCATCAGCATACAGTAACTCGATCACATTGGCTCACACAGAAAGAGAACAGCAACAATATATGCAACCAAAACTTCATCACAATTTACATTTTCAACAACAACAACAACAACCAATCTCAACAACCTCGTATGCAGTTAGGGAACCAGTAGGACAAATGGGAACAGGTACATCGAGTTCATGGAGGAGTCAGCAGAGTCAGAACAGTTACTACTCACATCAAGAAAACGAGATTGCATCGGCTTCACAAGTTACTTCATACCAAGGGAATAGCCAGTACATGAGTAGCAATCCAGGATATGAATCATGGAGTCCTGATAATAGCCCAAGTAGGAACCAGCTTAACATGAGGGGACAACAACAACAAGCATCAAGGAAACATGATTCTTCTACTCATCCATATTGGAACCAAAACAAAAGATGGCGTTAAACCATATATAAGACTATGGTTCTTTGGTCCTCAATATTTGCTTGTCATGGTTGAATTAGCATTATACTCTGTTCAGACACAGATTTTCATTTTTAACTCACAACAGATTCATCAGAGATAATAAACTAAAAGAAAGAATGAATGGATAAAGTTATTACTGTCTCAATTGGCTTCAAGGCTTTTCAAAAACAAGTCTTGTCTTCATCATTATTCGACTAATTCCAAATCTGATTCAATTTAGTAACAGTAACACTGGCTAAACTGGACTGCTTCGGTAATTGGAGATTTTGGTATACAATATCCATTTCTGTGAAGATTGATAGAATGTGGATACTGTTCTTATTCGTACACAATTTTTGTTTACAAAGGGAACACTATATACTGTTCCTATTGGTACTCTCAGTTTAAACCGATATCTTAACCGGTTGGGATGGATAACCGGGTTTACTTTTGATAACTAAAAGAACCCAGCATATAGTTTAAGGCCACAATCTCAACTTGCAAATACAGAGTTAACAGCCGTTTAATTATCGTTCTTATGATTTGTTCTTTGTTAAATGATAGGTCAAAAATTATTTATGTCTTTTCTAATTTCATAACTGTGAATGTTTATTGAATCCACATTACTCGTCACCGAACTAAGTAAGCAGTCTCTAAATTAAGACGGTGATAGACAGTGCTCTTCATAAATCGTTCATAAGTCGTTCAAACTTGTATTAGCCAAATCATTCAAAAAACATAATTAAGAGATCCAAAAACAGAAGATTAAAATTAAGAATAACAGATTAATGAGAGAAAGAGCCAATTAGTCAGATAATTGTAGTCTGAGTTTTGGTCGACAGAATAAATTAATATATCCGAAAAATCGTTATCATCATTCCATCGGCTCTTTCTCATCGTCATCAATCTTAAACAGTAAAAACCAAACCCTAATTTTCCCGAGAAAACTGAATTGTGAATACAAATAAGCAGTGAAGGCTCAGAAGGATCCATTGGTAAATTTTCTAATCAGAGAATTACTCATAAAATAGGTAGTTTTTAATCATCACTGCCTTCACTCTAAACCCTAATCTAGCCGAAATCGAATTGAAAACAAAAATGGATTCAAATCTTCAGAGAAAATCAAAAATTGAAAACCATCGAACCAAATCAAGCAACGAAAAAAGAAGAGAAAAACCGAAACATGAAAGAACTACTTTGTGGAATAATCGATCATTAGAATGAGTTGATTGAGAAAAGTAATCACAGGCGGCAATATATAAGACAATGGAGGAAGCTAGGGTTTACGTTTTCGAAAGAATCGGGTCGGTCCCGTTAACCCGATGAGTTTGGGCTTTGTGAATTACATCAAACTCGGCCCATTGAGTATCTAGTTTCGGGTTTGACCCGTTATACATGATGCCACGTAGACCGAGACGAACAAAAAAAGCCAGAGAAGAAGAAGTTTCAGAGAAATTTTCCGGGAAAAGGCGCAAGAAAATATCAGACAAAAACCGATTATTATTCTGGGTCCATTTTTTCAAAGGTTTATTAAAAACGCAACCGTTTTGTCAAAAGCGATAATGAGAAAACTTCTTCGACGACTCTGGGTTTCTCGGGAAACAAGTACTCAGAGAGAGAGAGATATTTCGAGAAAAGAAGAAACACTCCTCCGATCCATACGAAATAAGATAAAGGGGAAACCAAACCCTAAATCGAGCTTCTCCTTATCGGAAATGTCGCACTTCCACCACTTTTGACTCCTCCGTTCATCGGCGGCGATCTGAATCACCGTCAATCTGATTTCGTTTCTGTGAAGGTATACGCATTTGATTTCTACTACTGAGAGCTGATTTGAGTTCTTTTTTAAAAATCATTAGCTAAGTTAGTTTCAGAGCTCTTCTTCGAATATCTGGAAGAGAGACGAGTTTAGGTCGATCGATTTTGAAAATGGTATAGAGCTTCGTTTATTTGTGAGAACGACCAAGCTTTTTCTATTGTGATGTTATGGTATAATGATATGCATAGAATTCTACGTGAACCAGGAATGGATCAATATGGGATTCCAGTAGAGAGAAAAGAGATGAAGCATAAGGGGAGAAATGTTATATGGTCTGTTGGAATGGATAAGTGTTTGATTGAAGCTTTGGCTGTCCAGGCCAAAAACGGGAACAAAGTTGACAAATGTTTTAACGATAAGGCTTACACTGCTGCTTGTGTTGCGGTTAATACTCGTTTCAATCTTAACTTGACTAGCCAGAAAGCCATCAATCGCCTCAAGACGATCAAGAAAAGGTACAGAGTTATGAGAGACATACTTAGCCGGGATGGATTCTGGTGGAACTCGAGCACAAAAATGATCGATTGCGAAAGTGATGAGCTCTGGAGAAGATATATTGCTGTAAGTCCCATTATCCCTTCTCTTTTACTAAGAGATCATCCTTCTTTTGTGCATCATTATCAAACTTAAAAATGGTTGGAATAGGTAAACCCAGACGCAAAAGCATTTAGGGGAAAGCAAATTGAGATGTACGAAGAACTTAGAACAGTATGCGGTGACTATCAAACTCCAGGTAAATATAACAAAGTGAAGAAGGAAAGCAGTCATCATCTTAATGACGTAAAACAATTTGAAGAAGACTCTGTTTCCTTCCCTTTAGGAAGTTCTGAAGAACATAGCGATACAGATGGAACAGAGTCATACGCAGGAGCAAGTGAGTATATGCATGAAGAGTCTCAAGATCTTCCTCCTCCTCGAGATCCTTTAAGACGACCTTCTAAACGTTCTCGAAACTCGGATCCTTGTCAAGAAGCAATGTTAGTGGTTGCTTCTAGCATTCGCCGCCTAGCTGATGCAGTGGTTCAAAGCAAAACTTTGATTAACACAGAGGAATTGTTGAAAGCAGTGATGGAGATTGATGAATTGGAAGAAGCAAAACAGATGTATGCGTTTGAGTATCTGAATGGTGATCCAGTCAAAGCTAGAGCTTTCATGGCTTATAATAATAGGATGAGGAAGATGTTTTTGTTTCGACAGTTTTGGTGGTGGAAGTAAAAAAATTGATTTGCTGCTATGGCTAAAAGAATCCTCCTCTTCTTTTGGGGTAATGTAGAGTCTTGTTAATGTTAAAAGCTGGAAATATTTGTTGAGGCCAATTTGATTTTGTTGTGAATTCATTTGGTCTAATTTTAAACCACATGATATAGTTTATAACAGACATTATACAGGTCATATACTTCACTTTATCTTTGCACAATTTTTTGGACTAACGAAAGCAACCTGCTAATGCCATCACTGCAGCTTCAATGAATGCATCCTCCCCCTCTGGTTTCGATACGAAATATTTAATTACTCAAGGCAGAAGAGTGTTTTTCTTCTTCCCTTGCCTTCTCTTTCCAGTAAAACCTATGGAGATCAAAGTATGCTGCTTTCAAAGCATATATACGATAAATATCATACTGGGTATAGCAGGATAAGTTTTGAAGCAAAGACTCTTTCTTTACTTAGCAGGATATATCATACCGGGTATATCTTTCTCCACATCAGAGAGCAATCCTTTTCTCCTGAGATCCTCGAAGGGCAACAGCAGATCAGAAATCCACAACACAAGGCCATCATATACAAACGATATATAAGCACGATCAAAGTGCAAAACTGATCATCTGGTACGATTTAAGTAACTAAAAATGGATGCTGATACAAAAGAAAGGGTTATCACATCCAGAAAAAAGGGATTCAGAGAAGAGGGTTTGGGAAAGGATGGTAAGGGTTTGGCTCAACAGTATCTTCCTTTCTCATCTCATGTGTTTGAGATTTTGGGATATTAGTTAAAAGAAGGAAGTCTTTCAAGAATCACATGCAAAGAAAGATACTTCTTTTAGAAAAATTTCCCTGGAAACATCTCATAACAATATTGGACATATCATTGTTTGACTAATCAATGCAACAGAATGCAAATTCATAAATATTTCTCTTAACAAGAAAAAAGTAAATGAAGCTACAGGGTTACTTCTTCCACATAATACATAATATGGAACAAAATGCTAATTCATTCTCTTTGAGAACTGTTTTGTATGGACAGCGCCTCTCACAACGGGGGCAAATAGGTCTAGACATATGATGATTGTTCGGCAAAGCATATACTTTTTTACTGCCTCTTATCCACGATGAACCGGGCTTCATGTATAAGTCCCAACCAAGCATACATGGCATGTGTAAGGTGACACAACAATACTCATCACACATGTAAAACCGCTCCTTTGGATCTATTTTTCCCTCGCAAACTTCACACCAATACGTCATGGTACTAGTCTTCTCCCCATAAGAAATAGTGAGCATATGCTTATCATGCTTATACCTCGCCTTATGAGGTATAGTAGCACATCCAAAGCACAAAGAAAAGTTACACTCCTCAATGCAATTGAATGTTTCACTACCACCCCTTCTTAAATTATGGCAAACATTACATGTTCTTTGCTCCTCTTCTGGTTTGGATGTTAGGAATAAAGGATGCATATGACTTTCGTGGACTAACGGCTCAGAAATTGTGGCGCACTGCACATGTACCTTAAAATAACATGCTTCTTCATTGCACTCATAGAAGAAACCAGCAGTGCACCACACAGAACAAGCTGAACATGCAAACGCATGATGCTCACCTTCGTATGTTCTGGATAGAGTGAGCAGATGAGGATGTGTCGGATGATGTATTTTACGACGAAAATTAGCACATTTCTCATGGAGAATGAAATCACATTGCATACAGGAGAAGAAGTTACCAAAATAGATAGGCGTGGTACATGCTTGACACAACTTATTCTCGTCGTAATCTCTGTCTGTGTTCACATCAAGTCTCATATGATGATGCTCATGACTGAAATGTTGTATAATTCCATCGCTTATCGTCACAAACGACTCGACTTCTTCATCCATGTCTTCTTCTGGCTCTCCTTCAAGTTCTTTACCATCCCACACATTGGTCTGTGTGGCACATTTCGAATGAGCCGCATAGGAACAGCCGTCCTTGACGCAAGAATAGCACCCATAATCATTCTCGATCTTTCTGCGACAAACACCACAAGACCAATATTTTTCAGGGTCAAAAGAAGGAGTAAACGAGATACGATGGGGATGGCGAGATATCCTTATGACACGTGGTAAGCTGAAACACTTTTGATGGATAACAAAGTCACAAGGGGGACATGTATAGAAAGGACCGCTTGATGTATAGAAAGGACCGCTTGAATGTGTCAAGGCACAGATGCTGCAAGGAAATGGAGTCTGCGTTGGAAACAGAGCAAGAGTATGCTCATGCCACTTGGGATGGTGCATAGACAACTCTGGTGGTTTCTGCACACAAGCAAAATTAACAGCAAACTCGCAAGCGGAGCAATAATAAAAGATATTCTTGAGATCTTCATCGCAACAATAGCATTTCCTCGTGCTACTAAGCATTTGCAAGGAGACGAGGAGAAGAGGATGTTTAGGATGAAAAGGGTGTTTGATCTCAGCTGGAGCCTTGTTATATTCTTTATGGTTCTTGCCGTTGCAACCTTGGCAGAGAAAATGGGAAGCGAGTTCTCCTCTTGTTAACCAGAATTTCTGCCAGTTGAAAGGGAGACACTCCAGCTTGCCGTTCCACATCTTGTATTTGGGCTCCACATGAAACTTTTCCTCTTTCAAACTAACATTTAAGCGAGGACATAAGGAAATAAGCTTGTCCCACTGTGTATACATGGAGAAGACAAGGGTGACTATCTCAAGGATGAGTGATATGAGCTTCGGCTCCGGCTCAAAAGTCAATGTTTTATCAACGAGCGACATGAAGTCCCAATCCAGGGCCAGCTCCAACTCTGAATCCGAAAAATATTTTTGAGAAAAGATTGATATAAGCTTCCTTAGCGGCTCCGGCTGGGAATCCAGATCCATAGAGTTGAAGAAAGAGATTGTTTGAGTAACGACAGACATGAGCTCCGACTCCGGCAGCGAATCCAAATCCGTAGAGTTGACCAGAGTGACAATTTCAACTATGAGTGATACGACATTTGCATCCCGGCTCGCTAACGTCTTCGTATAGAGGAGAAGCTTCGCATCGTATGTGAGAGACTTTCCCGTAAAGATTGGTGGGATCTGTGTATCTATGAGAGGCATTAGTTTCTTAATGAGTGAGGCGAGCTTCATCTCTGGCGGCTCCGAGTATGTAGACTCGACGAGAGAGACTATTTGATCAAGGAGTGATGAAAGCTCATCTGAATTCCTAGATTCGAGATACGAGTATATTTGAGAAATGAGTGACATGAGCTCCGGCTCCGAGTCCTGCTTTGTATCCGGATCTGAATCTATAGATCTGATGAGAGAGATTGTTTGCGTCACGAGTGATACCACCAATTGCGACTCCGGTTTGCCGACAAAGATTATTTTCTCAATGAGTGAGATCAGTTCCGACTCCGGCTTCTGCTGTGAATCGAAATCCATGGAGGCTAGAGAGAGAGAGAGAGAAAGAAAGAGAGAGATTTGTAAATTAAAAAAGAACTGAGTCCTCCTCGAGACACTTTGTAGCTTGCGGATAACGAGACAATTTCAAATTTCCAGCCTGTGCCAGCGGAAAGTCAACAATCGATCTAACTGTAAACTAAGATCAAATATATGTATTATTGAGGGTTTAGGTTGGCATGTGCAACTTTCACATATTTTCTGGAGAAATCAAATATAATAATAATCATTATCATTGATTGAATGATCATTTTTGACTTTTGATGGCGCTCCTCCTATCTTCCAATTAGTAGTAACTTTTAAGGGTTAAGTTGTATACTAGTCACTTTTTAAAATTTAATTGAAAAAATAGTCACTTTACTATTTATAATTTGCAAAATAGTCACTTTTCACTGTTTGATTCGTACACTTAGTTTGTACACCACTTTTAGTGATCAGATGTATATAAAAAATACACAGCGTACACTTTACATTTGTACAATAAAAGTGATGTACAATCCAAGTGTACGAATCAAACAGTGAAAAGTGACTACTTTGCAAATTATGAATAGTAAAGTGACTACTTTCCTAATTAAGTTTGAAAAAGTGACTATTTT
>Ga0041059_1000756_pt1 | contig 25274 bp, 18 predicted proteins | sample AraColnosormetaG_FD_56232 | JGI IMG/M metagenome (GOLD analysis project Ga0041059, IMG submission 56232) | Arabidopsis roots microbial communities from North Carolina, USA - Col MF nosort | ecosystem: Host-associated > Plants > Roots > Unclassified | place: USA: North Carolina | collected... | reverse complement strand
GTTTTTTTTTTTTTTTTTTCTTATTAATTTTCACCTTTTTCTCTTATTATCTTTCCTTTTTAGAAAACATCTTTACATTTTTTTTTTATCAAAAAACTGCTTGTATGTAAAAGAATGACTGATGTATATATCATGAAAATGTCAAAAGAAAAAGAGAGTAGAAAACATATAACTATGAACTTTTCTTTCTTTAGTTTTAATTTTTGGTAAACATACATTTGCATGTTGTTCTTCACGTACCGTTTTACTTAAAATTAGTTTGATTACTAATTGGCAATGTAATATCTTAGATTATAGGAACAGGAAGAAGTAAAAATGGGACGAGGTTCTCTCAGGAAATTGATAGGAGGAGGAGGAGAGATGGCCTCAGACTCAGATAGAGACGTTTTCAGCATCTTTGGCCCCTTCCATCTTACATCTATTGATTGGTAAACCAACTTTTAAATTTACTATTGATTGATGTGGTATATGAAACGATTTTGAAAATTGATGTAGGAAATAATAAATTAGGGAACGTTTTTTTTATCTGGCGCAAGCAAAACTTTTCAATAACCAAACTATATATACATAACTTAAAGCGTTACAAAGTTATCGATATATAATTGGTTTCTATTTCTTTAATAGGACCAATTCGTACCATCGAACGTCAGTAGCATCAAGTTTAGTAAATGGAGTGTACACAATGGAACGGGACAAGCAAGAGAAACGGGTAGGTTCTGAATCACGAGCCATGCCCTGGTGGGATTTTTTCAACTTCTCTTTAGTCGAAACCTTGATCGACGACTACGACAGCTCCATATACGGTGCTGTTTTCGAATACAAGCTCTCCAACCTTTGCCAAAATACCTCACATGCGAAAGCGCCTCCACGTTATGTGATTGCATTCCGCGGCACGATCCTAGAGTCAGATACTTGGATGACTGATGTGAAACATAATCTCAAATTTAGCTTCAACACCCTCCATGAAGGCGGTAGGTCTTTGCAGGCCATACGAGCAATACGCAGTATGGTGGACAAACACAGTGAAGCAGCTATCTGGCTTGCTGGACACTCTTTGGGAGCCGCCCTAGTGTTGCTGGCTGGAAAGACCATGACAAGTTTTGGATTCCTCCTCGAAAGTTACATCTTCAACCCACCCATCTCGTGTATTCCTCTAGAGCAGTTACCTGGGGGAAAAAAAATTAAAGGTGTGTTTCAATTCACCAAGACTGTCGTCAAAGCTACCGTAGCTATGGTCTTAACCGATCTACAGGTAAATAAATAATCTTTATAAAAAAATTAAAAATGTTTTCACAACTTAAGATAACTAGTTCATAATTAATTAAGATGGTTCAATCATTAATTAAGAGTCTCAATAGCTCAATTAATAAAGTATTTCACGAAAAGTTTAGAGGTTGTTGGTTCGAGTGATACTTAGGAGGAAACCATCGTAAATGCTTTTGTCCCTGGCTTTAGAGATGTACGGACCATAACCTCTTATCGTGTTAGTCAAAGGCTAAAATATCAAGTTTCATCCGTTTGCGATTCCATGTTGATTGAGATTTTTAAAATATATAATACTAGTTTCAAGTTTATTTTCTTACAAAAGAAACCGTGTTTGTCTTAAATTATTACAGGTTCAAGAAGACGATCCAAAAACAGCATCATGGATACCTTATTTATACGTGAACCCAGCAGATCCAATATGTGCGGGATACATCGATTACTTCAGACACAAAACCTTCATGTCTGAGATAGGAGCAAGCCACATCGAGAGAATCGGTGCTGGAAAGTCAGTTAGGAGTCTATTGATGGGAAAATCATCATCATCAGATTTGTCAACGGAACCTCTTCACCTTCTTCCATCAGCAGATATGATTGTAAACAAGAACAAACCGACTAAGGTTATGACAGCTCATGGACTTCATCAATGGTGGGAGCGAGACTCGGCCATGAGGGAAAATTGGGAAAGCTGCTGCATCAGACCTTACCCTGACGGCAAATTGGAGCAACTGACCATACAATAAACAATAAAAAGGAGACTCGTATATAATTAGGCGTTATGCCTTCAAGTGTTCTTCAGTTTCCACTTGTTTTCATGTTTTTTTTTTCTAGCTTCCATTTCTTGTTTGTCTCTATGTTCGCATGTTTTATAACTCTTTCTCTTTATTTTGCTTCTTTTTAGTTTGATTTTTTGTTTTCCATGTAATTGTTTATAATAATTTCTTGGAACTATACTTTTATGTTTTCTTTAACAAAGACAATATATAATAACTCAAATATAATGTTATAAACGTGTGATTCTTTAATTAAAAACATACCATAATTAACAAAAATATAAGTGATTAATTAAAACCATACCATTTATGATATTTAAAATATATTAATAAAAGAATTGACCATATTTAATTAAAAGATTAGTTTATAGATATATATGTGTAGTTTTGAATAACTAAAAATTATTGGCCTAGACCGGTACATCCCTTCAGACAAGAGACTAGAGCATTTATATGGTACTTTCACAAATGCCACTAGAATCAGCGACATCTATGCTTTGCTTGAGAATTTATACCTGCTGAATTATTAATACTTGATATGCCTCTCAATAACATCATGCTTTGATATAAATGCTCTAGTCTCTTGTCTGAATATATTATGCATGAGATTGAATAACACTATATTAAAATCAAGGCATGAAAGATTGCATGTTCATACTTATCCAATTTAAATAAGGAATTTATTAAAAATTTAATAAATTTTAAGTTAAACAATTACTATATTTTAAATACAATTTTAGTAGTAATTGAATACTTTAAAAAAATTGTTACTTATATATATATTTCACTTGAAAACATACCTTTAATTTATTAATACTAATTTAAGTTAAGGTCCTAACATTAATTTAACATGAAAATTTATAACAAAAAACTTCTACTAAAATATTGTGAGAATTTAGAAATATTGTATATATAGATATATATGTACTATTTTAAAAATATTTAAGAGTAAAAACATATGTTCCTCATCTTTCCTTTTCAGTTTTGTAGAGTACATAATAGGTTTGTTCTATAATTTCCCATATTAAGAGGAATTCTGAGTTGGAGAAAACAAATTACTTGTAAATAGTAAATATTTAGAAAATAATATAGTTCTCCTTATTCTTTTTCTTAAGGAGTAGTCAGCAATTAAAAATCAATATATTTATTTTCTTATAAAATATTTTTTATTGACAATTTGTAAATAAAGTAGGTTTTGATACACTTTAGCACGTTTCAATGTTAGAGAGATGGTCCCATTAAAGTCTCCAGATCCATAAATTAAACTTCAATACCCACAAGAAGAAAAGTCATCTCATCTGTAGAAAACTCTATAATTGCCTAGTTTCTTTTAGCGGATTCGTTTTCATGAGATTCGACTCATTCTAATAGAACTTTTGCGTGATACAAAAGGGTATGTTGTTTTCTCTTTTCTTAATTGAATTTCCGTTTTCTATTTCTTTTTGTAGCGTAACTACAACAAATTTTACCAATTTTTTGGAGTTCTTTTTGTCTTCTCCTCATTTTTCCTGCATTCATCCAAAAGGTGATTAATTATGATAAATTCAAAAAGAATTGATGTTTCTCTACAGTCTGTTTTGGATGATTAGGTAGAGATAATATGGAAGAAGAAGATGATGAGGTTATGGTCAGAGAGGGGCTAATGGCCTCTCAAAGAGAAATCTTCAGCATTTCTGGTCCAATCCATTTAACTTCCATTGATTGGTATATTTTTTTTGTTCCATCTCTTTCATTTTTAACCACAAATTCATCTTCCAAATTCATTTCACAACAAATTCATCATCACTAATCCTCCGTTTTTGCCAATTCAACGGGTTTAGCCATAGTCAACTCTAAAATCTTCTAAACATTCGTTTCCACAACAAGTTGCATTAAAATATTACATTCAAACAAACAAACAAAAAAAAAACTTAAAGTCAACTCTTTTCTTAAATACTAAAATTCAACTTGTGTCTTATGATAGGAATAATTCTTATCATAGAACCTCGGTGGCATCATGTTTGGTACAAGCAGTGTACACATTGGAACGAGACAGACAACAAAACAGGATTGGCCTAAAGTCACAAGCCAATCATTGGTGGGAGTTTTTCAACTTCACTTTAGCCGAAACCCTAATCGACGACTCAGACGGATCTATATACGGCGCCGTTTTCGAATACAAACATTTCTTCTCCTACAATTACCATCACACCCCTCATTCGAAACCACCTCCTCGTCACGTGATTGCTTTCCGTGGCACGATCTTGAAACCGCACTCTCGGTCACGTGACCTTAAGCTCGACCTACGTTGCATCCGAGACTCTCTCCATGATAGCACTCGGTTCGTGCATGCCATTCAGGTTATTCAAAGTGCGGTGGCTAAAACTGGTAATGCAGCCGTGTGGCTCGCCGGACATTCTCTTGGAGCAGCCGTGGCTTTGCTTGCCGGGAAGATTATGACAAGGTCTGGTTTTCCTCTTGAGAGTTACTTATTCAATCCTCCTTTCTCGTCTATTCCGATAGAGAAGCTAGTGAAGAGTGAGAAGCTTAAACATGGGGTTCGATTCGCCGGAAGTCTTGTTAAAGCCGGAGTTGCCATCGCCGTTAAGGGTCGCCACCATAATAAGGTACGTACAATGCCATTATACATAAAACAAATTAAATGTTCCCAAAAATTTCTAATATTTTGAAAAACTTGAAATCAAGCAAAATAAAACTTCTAAAACATAGTAGGAAAAAAAAACTGAATCTATATATGTTTAGTACAAAACATCAGTTACAATTAGAAAACTAGTGAAAGGTAGAATATAAATTTCGAAAGGAGTGTATGACTAAGTTTCTATGGGAAATTGCAATGGCTCTACTCTGAAGTTATTGGTTCGAACCTTACAAGAAATTGAATTTAAATTTATTTACAGGGTCAAGAAGACGATTCGTTCATGAAGTTAGCATCATGGATACCATATTTGTATTTGAATCCGTTAGATACAATATGCTCAGAATACATTGGTTACTTCAAGCACAGAAACAAAATGTTTGAGATCGGAGCCGGTAAAATCGAAAGAATTGCTACGAGGAACTCACTTAGGAGTCTGTTGTCAGGAGGAGGAGGAGGAGGTTCATCTTCAGATTCTTCTTCAGAGCCTCTTCATCTTTTACCATCGGCATATATGACGATAAACGCTAGCAAATCGCCGAATTTTAAGAGAGCTCATGGGATTCATCAATGGTGGGATCCCATGTTTAATGGTGAATATGTTTTGCATCAGTTTAATAACTAACTTCTACTTTTGTTGCTTCAAATGCTTTGAAACCTTTTTTTTTATTTTTTGTTTTGTTTATAATTGTAATCTGTGAAAGATGAAATTTGCTGCAGGTTTTGATGGAAAATATAAGTATGTAATATAGAGTCATTACCAAACCATTGTTTCCAAAAGCTAAGGAGATTAGTTCAAAGACAGTGACACTTATTTATAGTTGCGGACACTGGATATACATCTGTTGAACAATCACAAACAGATTGGAGCGAAAGAACGATGAAGATATTTTTCAGTTCCAAGCATACTGGTCGAGCCGGTTGTCCATAATGGCAGAGACGGTGCTTATAAACTCATCTTCGGTTGTCTCTGTGGGCACTATGGCTTCTGCATCATGTATGATTTGCTCGATCACAGATTCTTCCTTGAGTGTTTCTCTGCACATTATGCTTCCGATGGTAAAAGGTGTGAGACCCTTTGCAGAACCTTTCTTTAGAAGCATGGTTGAAATACGGAGGACACGGGTGCATGAAGGTGGAATCTCCCAACCATGGAATCTCAGAAGTTCGATGTCTTTCTCGGGGTCCAAGGATTTGATGTATTCCAATGTCTCTGAAGAGTATGGCTCTTTTGCTTGAGGCCAGTATAGCCATTCGAATGTGCAATCTTCAAACTGCACAAGAACAAATAAGGTGCTATGAAATTAAGAAAAAAGTGTGAAAATCAGAGATTCTTGTGTTTTGTATTCAGTATAGTCATTTTACCTTATTGGGAAAGCAATAGCCATGGTCTATTGGAGTAAGCACCATCTGACCATCTTTTCCATCTCGGCTAACCAAAATGTTGCCAGCATGACGATCAGCATTAGCCAGTCTTATGTCTAGTACTGATATCTTGTGAACCTGATCGACAGGGAATACTCGGTATCCCATATCTTCGCAACTTCCAACATTACTCACAAACATCTGCAGTGAGCCTATCTTTGTGTTCTCAGGAGAGAAACTGTAACCATTGGGATGGTTGAAATCTTTGTGCAAGCATTTGACCATTGTTGTTGGCGGAACACCAGCAAAACCGGTTTGGTCATGAGGAAAAGTTCGTGGTCCAGTCATAGGATAGTCCAAAATGTAGGCTGCTACTTCTCTGATAGCTCCTTCACCAACCTGTGTGCCTTTCTTTAGTCCCTCGCCATCTACTGAAACAGGCTGTCCATGCGGATTGTTCACAGCCATTGGTTCCTCGTCAATGGGCTTGAAGACAGAGACATACTTGTGTCCAGATGGATCTTGCATAAAATAAGCTCCTCCTGATCCATCAGATGATCGAATTGGGCCATTTCCCTTCTCCAAGCCTTCTAAAGTGGAGCTGATAAGCTCTTTCAGCAATATCGGAAGTTTAATTTCAGGATTAACAATAAAAGGCTCCACGAAGAACTCTTTAGGCTTCGCTTCTGATGATATGTTTTTTCCTCTTCTACCATCCACATTGTGCTTGTGATTTACATCTTCGATAAACACTTCAAAATCCTTCCCCACTGGTTTAGCTCTGACTTTAGCGGATTTGCTAATTAGCAAGTGAATCACATTGTCTCCATTTTGACAGAGATCAGTGATGAGTCTCTGGTCATCCAGCTCTTCACCATCTAATGTGAGTTCATGATCCCTGGGGATTCCGAGCTCTTTTTCCTTTGAAGCAATTTGCTGCTTCACGTAACCAACATTTCTACTCCTCTCAACAACGAGCTCAAACTCTTTCCCATCAACAGTTCTTACAGAAATGGCTTGAAGATCTGAAAGTCTAATAACCAAATGCAACAGTTTCCCATCAGCAAGGCCATAATCTCGAATTTGGGAATCATTTCGAGATACCTCTCTACCATCATACAGAAGTTTCTGCTTCTTCACAAAAAAACCCTTGATACTCTGAATCCTTAGCTTCACAGATGCTATTGAATCTGACTCCATGACCCGCTTAGGGATCACAGATCCAGCAATAGTCAGAAAAACCAGGATTGGGTCGTCTAAGTTGAAACCAAACCGTCCAATAATACCTGGAAAGTTGACAAGTTCCTCCAGGGCTGGACTCAACGCTACACTAGCAACTGACATTCCAACTGTACACTTCTATCCTAAATTCCTGGGAATGAAGAGAGCTCAACAGGGAATAAAGGCTGAAATCCCAGGAATCAACCCTTATTCTTCTCCCGTGAGCTTTAGAAAAGACCAAGTCCCTGCACGGGTTCAGGAACTCTGGAACTGAAAAGCTTTCTAACTCACATCTTGCCAATCAATATTTTCCAAAAGTTCATATTGAAGTTAAGACAACCCTAAACCCCCTATGATTAGGCTTTCGTACGAATTATCGTAGCTGAAATGTATCTCGTAATCACATCAATCCCAAAGAACCTGAATGAGAGAAACAATGATCACAGGAATCAGTCATGGAACATCAACAACAACAATCACTATTTTCTAATTAACCTCAGGGTATTAAAAATTATGATCAAACACAAAAAAAAAGATTTTTAAAAAAATACCAACCTCTTTGTATAGATGATGAACTATATAACCTTTTTTTTTTTTGTTGGAACATGAGCAAACTATATAACCTTTAAAACTTTTGTTCTCAATCTATATATAATTAGAAATCTTCAAAGCTAAAATTAGCTTAAAAAGCATAACCAAACAACAGCCACCACAAAATTAGTTTTAAGTCAACGTCTTAATCGGATTTTAATCATCACAAAACCAAACAGGCTGGCCTAAGTTTTTAAGACTTTATCTGATTACTAATCTTAATTTAGGTTTATGAGAAAATTAAGATTTAAACACTAATTCTCACACTTTTACAAATTCAAAGAAGAAGTAAAACCAATAATTCAATCCTTAATCACTAAATATAAGTCTCGGATCATCAAACGAGTATATCTCCAGAGAATCGCTACATAAATCTCCAAAATCAAAACCCGATTTCGAATTTCTACACACATTTCCCGATCATCGAAACCGATACAATTCATCATCCATGATCGGAAGAGACACCGGCGAGAAAATCGAAAATCGAAAATCGAAAAGAAGAAATTAATCAATTCTTCAGAGAAATCGAAAACAAACCTAGAAAATAAAATTAAGAAATGGTAATACCTCGGAATAAAAATCCGTGAAGCGAAGAATCTAATCGGAACTGGTGTTATTCGATAAAACTTACTCGCCAAGTTTCCGAGAATTCGAAAACCCCTCTCTTCAATTTTATTTCCCCCAGAAAATTTTAGCGTTCCCAGAAGAAAGAAAAAAAAAAGGGAGAGAGAGAAACAGTGGTAACTAAGTCTTCTTTGAACAGCGGCGAATTTTGTGGGGATGTATTTATAGAGTTTGACCTCGCTGACTTTTGACGGAAGTTTAATTGAGATCTTTAACGCCGTGAACTTCTCCACACGGTAGGGCAGATACCGTTTCCGTAACGGACGCAAATCTTTTATCAGACGAATCTAGAAATTACCAAATTCAAACAACAACACTTTTTGCTAGTGAATTCTATAAAAATTGAAATTGATCGTTTTCAAATTAATACATTTGTCAAATTTCTTTGTTTACAATTGGTGTAAATGGAATAGTTAGCAATTTTTTGGTCAATGGAATATTTAGCATAAAATGCAGATTTTCACCATTAAAGTCAATGTTAGACAAATGGCGATGACCAACGTGGCGTCGTTGGAAAAATCGAAATCCGTCAATCACCGGCGTTTTGGTGGGATCAGTGATACGAACCGATCTATAAAACCGCTAAATCGGTTTAATTTTGGGTTGCTTTGGTTTGATTCCTGATAACCGAACATAACCGAAAAATTCTAACACGAAATAGGCAGACTCATGAAGCCTCATAATGATAATTGAATAGAAACCTAAACCGAGAAGAACCATGTATGATTGTAAAATAAAAAGTGTTAACCAATTCAATAGGCATGATATATAATTTATATACCATGTAAAGAAATGAAAAAGAATGTGACAAAAAGCAAAAGCAACAACAGGTTCTGTGAAAGTATCTTCATAAGTTCTTCTCTATAAACTCCCAAATCCTCTGTTCCATATATATCCGGTCTTTCTTCTTCCGTGGCATATGCCGTTCATCGGGAAATATCAACAACTCGTACCGCTTTCCCGCTTCAACAAGCGCGTTCACAAGCCTAGCCGTGTGTCTGAAATGCACATTCTCATCGATCATTCCGTGTACTAACATCAGCTTCTGCTTATCGGTCAAGTTCCCGACATGGTGCATTACCGAGCTCTTTAGGTAGCGCTCCTCCTCCGTGGGAAGACCCATGTACTTCTCCGTGTAGAACGAGTCATAGCCATCCCAAGATGTAACAGGAGCACCCGAGACAGCGCAGTTAAAGATCTCAGGGTATCGGGTCAAGAGTGTAGCTGAAAGGTACCCACCGTAACTCCAACCATACACTCCAATGTGGTCTGGTTTAGCCAGACCTTGCTCGATTAGCCATTTGGCCCCAGTTACTTGATCTTCTGCATCAACATATCCACAGTTATGCTTCATCCAAGATTCAAATTTCAGCCCACGCCGTGCAGTTCCTCTGTTATCAAGCTGCACAAATCAGTGATAACATTTCAATTCTAAAGCATCATCTTTGAGTAAACCTTATTCAACATTTTCCTGAGTAAAAAAGAGAGAAGAAAAAGAATTTGTAGAACCTTCCAAACTAAGATGCCTCTGCTTCTCAGATACTGTGTCCTCATGTCGACTGTATTAATCCAAGAATCATAGACCAACTGAACGCTGGGACCTCCATAAACGTTAATCATTGTTTTATATGGAGGAGGACCAAATTTCGAACTGTCGGGTTTGTAAACCGCGCCATACAGTGTTGTCTTTCCGTCATTTGCTTGTATTTGAACAAACTCTGGAGGCTCTAGTTTAAGGCTTTTCAGTATCTGTATAGGAGATGTCTGCTCGTAGAGAATCTTGAGTACAGTTCCGTCACTCAGAGAGCAAAGAGAAACCCGCGGAGGCGAATCAACTGAATCATGAATGTCAACGAAGTTCTTCATCTGGTGATCGAGCACAACGATATGTTTTCCTTTCCCATGTGTAAGTCTCATGGGTTGACACCGAGATGTATTCCCAGCTTCCAATTTTGCGCAGTAAAGATTAGTCTCAAGTGGTCCATCAAGGGTTCCTGTGAAATACACCAGACTCATCGGCTCATTTACACCTGCTATTTGCTCAACCATCCATTCACCGCTAGTAATAGCTCCAAGGCATGTCCCATCAGACTCATAAAGATACAAATGTCTAAAACCAGTCCTCTCACTGGCCCAAATGAATCCTCCTGAACCTCTCGATGAAGGGACTTTCTCCAGAGGAGTAAAACAGTCATGTAAAGTCACCCACGTGTCGGATTCTTCCGTCAACAGTACGTTTCCTTGACCAGTGTTTATGTCAAAGCTGATGATTTTCAGTTTACTCTGCGACCTATTCAGAACCTGCACTATGAGGACATTCCCGGGCAGCCAGTTGACTCTACCAAGATACTCGTCCTCTGTATTGCCTCTTCCTCCGCACACAAGATTCATCCAAGTCGTCTTTCCACCACCAGCTGAAGAAACTACCCCGAGACGAAGTGTAGAATTGAGAGCTCCTGCAAAAGGATAAGCATGATCTTCTTGCGCCTCTGAACCAACCGAACGTTTTCCCTGATGCATTATTCTGAACAAAGGAATCTGTGAGGAGTCAACTTCTGTATAGGCGATAAACTTGCTATCTAATGACCACCAATACCCATTTCTCCGATCCATCTCCTCCTGAAATAGAAAAAGTTGCAAGAAATTATTTCTGATATAACATTCAATTTGTAGAATGAACAAATAAAATGGAGAAGTTTTCAGGGAAAAGTTTCTCACCTGAGCTATGTACTCAGCAAGGCCATGACTCTGCAACAACAAAACAAATCACAGTTATTCTCCTGAGAGTATGTTGATTAGACCACAAGAACAGTCATGTAGCAAAAGCTTTACTTACCAAAGTACTTCCATTGGCACCGCTAGTTAACTGTTGTGTCTGGTTTTTTAACAAATTGAGGACATGCAACTCGGATTCTCTTACGTATGCAAGAAATAAGCCATTAGGAGATAGACGAGGATCAATAATTGGAGAAGTGGGTGAACTTGGAACTATGAGCTCCGGATTTGGTGATGAAGAAAGGTCCTTCATATACACCTAACCATGGTCACAACACAAAACATACAAAAAGGTAACCCAATCAGAGTTTAGATTATTTCAAGACATTAAAAAAAGAATGCTACATGTAAGAAAGATCACTAATTCAGCTGATAAGATTCAGACTCTGGATTATGACGAACAAGCACAAGTCCTCTTTAATATCTTTGGATCAACGAAACCCTAAGAGATCTCCTAACCCTCCCAAGCCTATAGGCTCTCAACAAACCACATGGTCAAATGCCCCTAATAAGTTCTCCTTCCATCACATTCTAGTTCCTACCAGATTCAGTTCAAATTCATCTTTGTTCTCTAAAAAGTAACACAATTCCAGTAAAATTTCCACAGGTTTCAAGAAACTAACGAAGAACATAGTGTCGATTATAGAAGCAAGGAAAAAACAGAACATACCCCGGCAGGTAAAGGAACCACAATGAATCTCATCTTTGAGTTAGTCTTGACCCATTCATACCGAGTTACACCTAAACCACGCTCCCGCAACCTCTCCCTCCTCAACTTCTCTTCAGGTGAAATGTTACTCTCATCAACTCCACCATCAGGAGGACTAAAAACCAAATTAGATTCCCCTTTATTGACATCAAAAGCATACACCCTCCTTTTCAAATTCTTTTCAGGGCTAAACAAATAAGTGATCAAAGAATCATCAGGACTAAAGCTAACTGCAGTTGGAGCTACATAACCAGGTAAAGGCGTCTGAACAATATCTTCAACCCCAAAAGGAACGTCCTTATCCGCCATAAAGGGAGATCCTTTAGATTCTCAAAGGTATCTACTTTCCAACAAACTGCAAAATAACCATCAACAAGAATCTTCATTACCTTTGAATTGCACTACACAAAAAGGAGTCAACTTTATCACGTCAACGAAGATTAACAAACAGTAATCAATTATATCTTGAATTTGACATCAATGGGTACAACAATGATCAAAATGGTTCTTCAATTCCTCAGCAATAAGAATCAAATACATGCGTATTAACGGAAAAAGGAATCGTCGATTGACACTGGAAAGATGGGAACTTGTTGAACTAAACGAATTTGAAGAGGAAGAGGAAGATGGAGATTAGAGTTGAAGTTGGTGGGCTTACATTGGAAATGGAGCTGATCAGAGAGATTGAGAGATAGAACTAAAACTGGTTTGGTCCGTCTTGGAGATAGATTAGAGAGAGATTCCTCGGCTTGCTTTGTTTTTCAATTTTTATATATAATAAAGTGTTTATTCAATTAAAAATTCAACATTATTTAATATCTAGAATGTATAAATAATTTTACTCAAGAACTAATTAAAATAAGCAAAAATTATTTTCATAAATCATCTACTTTTAAAATTTCGTTTGATATATATTAATATTATCTACAATAATAAACCATGTGTGTACAAATTTTTTATTGTTATTCTAAAAAAAACACGAATATTTTCATGTAACAAAAATATGAATATCCGCAAAAGGTGGATCATATATTTTGGTATATACAACAATGAAGCAATAATAGACTAGATTTGTAAATATTTAATTAGTAATTATGTATGTGAGATGGAGAGTCGCTATGTAAATAACTAAATATATACAGTACACAAGGCAAGTCCAATATCGTTATCAAGATCGGTTTATTTCCAAATCCTAGCTTACATCTCTATCTTCCTCTTTTAAGATATTGTACAAAAATATTCGTTTTATGTATATTTATCTTTCCTTGCATGGCTTATATTAGGAAGATACGTTTTGCAATTCCATTTCTTCCTCTTCACAAGATGAAACGAAACTTGGAAACGTCCTATTTATGTCCCTACATTTACCAAGAATCTTCTGATTAGTCAATTTGATTCAATGCAACAATCAAAGCAGTTGGTTTGGATCAAAGTTGGTCACGGTGTAAATTATGAACTCACTTTAGATATGGCAAAGTCATGTTCTTGATGAGCGATGGATTCAAGGATACAAAGTCTTTCCATTCATCTATATCGATTTTTCCGTCGTTTTTGCGGTCTGCTTGCACGAAAGCCTGCAAATATATACCACCATTTCCTTATAAATTCTTTATCATATCATCTTCAGTATTGGAATTAATATCTAGTAAACAAATGTGCATCGGTGTGGGAGTGATTACCTTATCCACCATTACTTCAATCATATCTTCGGAAAGAACTAGTTCGGATTCGTGAAGAAGCGCTACTACCATCTCTTTCAACTAATCAAAATGTAATTCATTATGGTATATACATGTTAGATCAACACACATAAACGTTAGTGGAGTAAAACTGTTTAATCTGGAGGGTACCAAAACAAAGTATCCGTAAATGGACTCACTTCTTCTCGCTCGATGAATCCAGTTTGTCGTAAATCGTACAACTTGAAAGCAACTGCAAATTCATGAGAAAATTCTTTGTTAGTTAGCCAATTAAGAAAAGAATATCAAGTAAATTCACATAGAATGAATATGAAACAATTTTTGGGGCTAGAAGAATGACATTTGACTTTTTCATGGACCGGCGCGCTTGGATGGAAGACACCTAAGGACCGGACAAATTCACCAAACTCGATCACTCCATTTCGCTTCACATCAAATACATCAAATATCTGCATATTATAAAACAGAACTTTGTTTAAATTTACATATGTTTTCAATAATGTCACTTGTTCTAGCTAGGTAGTTACTATATGTACCCGATCAGCGAAGAGATTCCTCCGGTTCCTATTTCTGAATAAAGCCAGCTGAAATTCTTCCTGCAACATCAAACTTTTAAACTCTAATTAAGCTATATAGATTACCTAATTGCTGTCTACATATGGACCTTTTAGAGTGAAAGAAGAAACCTTATGAATAAGACCATCATCGATAATTGAGCTGCTTAGCTTCTTGAACAGTTCATACAAAGCCTCCACTTCTTCTACCGTGACTATTGTCCCTCCCATTACAAGTAAAATAAAATTTGAAAAAGTTTACCAAACTCTACAACATGCTATTGTAACATTTAAAGATTGTCTTACTAATAAGATTTTAAACTAAAAACTAACATGGCGTGACGGATGCAAGAAGCTCGGGATCCTCATATCCCGGTGGTCGCATTGCATTCTTCTTCTTCTTCTTCGATACAGAGCAGCCCATACAAACACACCCTTCTCTCAACTGTTATTAGCCTTTGCTTTTCTCACGCTACAACCAAACGCAAATAATCTTGGTTAATTTACAGATATTTCATTGTTCCTAATAATTTGATGATTTTATAAAACACCCTTCGACTGAATCCTACATTCGTTTTCGCTGGTTTTACTTCTACTAAAAATGGTCCTAGAACAAACCAATTAAGATCGAGTGCAATTAATAATAGGCAACTTGTTTAGTTTGTCACGTTATTGACTTTTCTAGTGTTTTTTTTGTGGTCAAACTCAAACAAAGTAAACATATTTTGGCAAACTCACGAGATTACCAAAATGTTTCTAATGAAATTCAATATTTAATTACATATACATACATGAAATATTAATGTAGATGAGCACTAATCATGTACATCTAATGCATGTATATATATATCGTCTATGTATATGTAACATTTGAATTTCGTTAAAGGCAATCTAGCGTCGAATTCATCAAAATCTGCAAGAGTTTGACAAACATCGATATTAAAATTTTGAAAGGGTCGACGTTTGAGCAAATATACAATAGAAGTCGACGGCTATACGAACGATTATGTCATTGGTTTATACATTTTTTTTTTTACATAATAAATACATAGGATATAGGTGGCAAAGTTAGCCATTAAAATAGTTGTAGCTTTCACGACAGCTAGTAAGCTCTCCCTAAACAATCAATTCATTAACAGAAGTAGCCAAAATTAGAACAAAAACAGCGTTTTCCCTATTTAATCTATAATTTAGTAATGATTCACAATAAACGTAATGAAACCAAATATTATATAATTCACAGAAGGTGTAGGCAAGTCGCCGTATTAGCCACGCTAATGACTAGGTGTATAGATATAAGAGATAATTAGTTTACTCCTAATTTTATTATCCCTAATAACATAGATAAATGATCAAAGTCTCCTATGATATATGCATACATATAGATAATACATAAATACAAATACCGGATCAATATCAAATCTAATCGACGTTGGTCCACGTATATACATGAATCAGTCAATGTACTCTAGTAAATATCTACAAAGATGTTTTCTTTTCTTTTCCAAATAAGCTTGAACCTATGTCCAACTCAATCACAAGAACACATTTAAGCGAGTAATACAACCATGTCGTAAGTTTAGGAACATAATAAGAAGCCGGATAGGTTGAATAAATAACGGCTTTGAATGGTAACTCATTATCAAAGTTGTACAAACTGTACAACTTTGACAGTTACCATTCAAAAAAACTTTATCAAAAACGTTACAAAAAGTTTTATTCTAAACTTTTCTGTACAGCTCTTTTAGACAGTTTTGTACTATTTCGTAACAGTTTACCGCTCCAGCTAACAGCTAAAGTTTTGTGTTACCAATCAGACCCAACATGATTTAAGTTGTTTTGGTGAGTACATTTTTAAGTGAAGAGAGACTAGAATGGATTTTGAACGAAAAGGATAGAGAACTAAGAGAAGAGTTACAATATGAATGGCCATGGGACCACATTAAAAAGTGATGCTTTATCAAAAATCAATAATCACGAGATTGAGACAACCTTTTGTTGCTTTTTTCAATGTAGGCAATTTATATGTGTTTTACTAATAAATAAAACAAAAAGGGCTTGATTACACTTACACTAATATCTAGAGACTATATAGTATATTTAAATCTCGTTTTGTTCCAAAAAAGCCACGTAAAATCCTCAACCATACTAGCATTTAATTTGGTACATATCAGAGCCTGTCTTTGACCAGGCAAAGCGAATCTTGAACTTGGAACCTCAAATCTAATATAGTATATATTTGAAAACTACATGAGCCTAGTTGGTTAATTAATGAATCATTAATAATGATCAACTAATGCCTAAGGAAGGTTTTGGTGCATTTGGCTTTTCTATGACATTTCTAATTAATGTATTAATTTATGGACCATTTTGATTTTGTTATGTGTGGAGCCTCCAAATTCTCATTACCTGTTTTTTAGATCTATACGTAATCATACTCAATGTACGTCGTGTAAACAAACTTAGACATATCTAATTTAGAAGCAGTATTTTCATCTTGTTGTTTACTTCTCGCGATCTTTTTGTATAATTAATAACAAAAATGTTGTTTAATCAAACCGGCCACGCAGCAATATGACGTTTTAAAATTAATTATTTTCTCTATAAGTATTTAAATAGTAAAAATGAAAAAAAAAAAACTTGCAGCTATTGACTTTTATAATTTATTTGCTATAAATAAGTTTATTAGGTGTGGTCTTTGATTTTTAGTAAGAAATCAAATTTGCCATCTCCTCTCCTTAGACTCTAAATCACCAAAAGTGACACAAGAAACAAAAAAACAGTTCTAAATATCTAATGGCTACCAACTAATTAAACACCCACCAAAATCGAACCGAGATGGACCAAACCGGATATGATCCAATTTGTAATCTCTAATCTGAAATAACTTGATTTCGATTGAAACCAAAACCAAAGCCAAATTCCATTGAATGATTAATGGAATGTTGGAAACTATACACTCAATTAGAAGAAAAACAAAAATCAAACGGTTCAATTCAGTCTATAGCACTAAAGAACTCAATTGAGTCAGTTTTAAAGAATGGTTTTGCTTTGGTTTGTTTGTTTTTTCTAATATTTAACCGAATTATACTAAATCTTATCAGAAGATTCCTGGAAACACGGACATATTTTGACTCTTTCTTGAAGAAAACCCAAGATGGGATAAACTTCAAGCTCATAAACCTCCATTTCGAAAAAAAGAGAGAGGAAAACAGTGAATTCCTTTACATATATCTTGAGGTGGACTAAAAATTACGAAACAGAAAACCAAAACATGGAAGTGATAGAAAAAAAAAACATTGGATAGAGATGAAAGATTTTCTCAGCAATGGTGAATCGAAGAAACAAAAAAAATAAGATCAAAAATAACTAACCAAGATATGGATGAATCTCTATATGTTCTTGTCGACTCTTCACTTGTCTCGATCTTGAATAATTGAATAATGGTGTTGGAAGAGGAAAAGGGCAAAATGAGAGTTATTTAAATAGAAGAACAAATTTGTGACGAGCTTCCCAACATCGGGTTAGGTTTGTGTCCGTCCATGCGCAGATGGATCCCGATGTTATGTCGGTTTTGAAAATATATTTTTATATCGTGTACTATAAACTATATAGCAATGTTTCCTCGACCTTCTATTTATGACAAACAAAAAAAATATTAGAGTAGTACTGTTTTCAAGTCCCACCTCACTTTTTAATTTCCTTTTGTTGACACTTGTGGTGGTTGTTGGCAAATAATCTTTTAAAAAATTATAAATATGAGAGGCAGTTTTTGATATAAAAATAACCTAAAATATTATTCACTTCTGAAAATACACCAATTTTAAAAAAGTTAATTATATATTTCATAAGAAATTTTGTCTTACACCTTCGCTTGATGTGTTTGTCTTGGACCTTAGTTTGATGTTTGATATAAATAAAATGGACACTCTTGTGACCAAAAAAAAAGTCGCTAATATATTTCTTAAACTAACTAATACAAATTTTCTTACAGATGATTGATAATTACATTTATACGTATGCTCATTTTTGTAGTAATTATTATGATTCCGATAAAAATGAACTCGATTGTTTATGAAAATTTTAACAATTACCATGAAAACGTAACTATGAAAGAGATATATCACATTCATCATCGTCAAGCTACCAGATTCCACAATGTACATCACTTTTTATAGGGTTTGGAACTTGTCAGCTGATCATACCCGTCCTATAAGAGAGCTTCCTACTCTTACATAAAAAAAAACATGACAACACTGAAACTACATGTGCCTAACTTTTCTAACTTTCGTCATGATCCACAGAGTTTTATTTTCTTAGTTCAATTACAAAATCTTTATTTTATTTATAGTTGACCCATCATTTCATTTGCACTTTTTCAATTAAACAAAAAATTACGATGTGAAATGATAAATTTTCCTTCACTTTTTGCCCACTAGTATTCTCTTTTTGTCTGTTGGATTGGTGATATTTTAAAAGTTTGGTTTTGCTACCATGGCTATTTTCTTATAATATGTTCGTTATGGTTCAAAAAATCTAGTTATTTAAAAAGATCATAGCAGCAAGATCAAAAACAAACTTTTGAAATAGAAAATTGGTGAACAAAATACCATTAACCGAAAAAGAAAATGAAATTTCAGAACAAAAGTGACTAATCCAAAAACACAAAAACCAAACCGATAACCAACAGGTAAACAAACTGTTTGAATCGTTTTAGGTCCAGTTTTACTCTCATTACTCTAAAGACTGAGACTGGATTAGCTCTAATGAGTTTGTGACATTGTGATATTTTTCATTTGTTTTCTTCATTTTCTTGTCTACCTTACGCATTGAACACTTCTCCTCCTCTATCTTCTTCGCTGCCATTCTCACTTTATCTCTTGCTGCTTCCATTTTTCTCAGCTTCACTTCTTCATCCTCCTTTAGTGTAATCGGGAAATGAAATTCCGGTATGCTGATCCAAAAACCATAAATCATATCATCCGCAGTAAATACAGATGCAAGGAATAAAACTCGAGTTTTGAGCTTTACAGTTTAAATTCAAGAACTAAAACGGATACAAGGATCAAGAAAAGGTCAAGTACCTGCACCCGGAATATATGAATCCGTTATCTTTTGCGATAAAACCATCTAAAGAGACTGCACCACCACCATTGATGTGTGGAAGAGCTGCTTTAACTTGCTTTTGGGTCTCTATACCTGTAAATTCCCAAAGAGATTATAGAACAAAGTCTCTCTAAGCCCGTATCCTGAGTAAGTTTGAACAGTGAGCTCCTCTGGAGCCAAATCAATCATGTTCACGGCATAGCCCTTGAAACCCGGTATGGGATCTCCATCGGGCAGCTTTGGGTCATCCATGGCTAATTTCTTCTGAGGATCGTTCTCCAAAAGTCCATCCTTCCAAGGTCTGCGTGTTTGAAAAGATCACTTATGATTCTGTCAGAAACGACTCTAAGGTTTAGCTATCGATATGTTGACAAATACCTGATTGCATCAAGACATAGAACATGAAACCGATGATTGGACTGAAGCCTGAGAAACTCAGCATTATTAGGTCCAATTTGTGCCGATTTGCATACCAAAGCGAGCAACATGTCTTCTCCCAAATATTCAGATAACACCCTGCATACCAAATGACTTCAGATACAAAAGTTTTGGCCACTATGATCAGTAGTAACACTGTGGGTATAAATTTATGTCACCTGCTAAGGGAGGTGGAGGCAACTGAACCAAGAAGTGCTACGAGGCCAAATACTCCTTTCTTTGACAGAAACAGTGACTGTGGAGGCGGTGACTTTCTGTACAAACAACAGAAAACTGATGCTGCAGTGTCATGATGCTTCTCTTCAATCTGTTTCATCATTGATTCTTTGGTGGATAGGCATTCTGGGAACATAGCACCGAGAGGTTCTAGAGAAGCTGAGATAAAGGTTTAGGCAACATGAGCAGGTAAGCATCAATGCAAATTCAATCCCCATCGTAGTTATCAAAACTTCTTCAAATGATAATAGTTACCTTGCAAGGTACGCAACTCTTCCTTAGCCTGGTTTTGTTCAGCTTCCAAACAATGTAGGCGCTCATCTATTTCCACTCTGTGTTCACTGTATCCAATAAGATTTTCTTTAAAGCTCTGCAGGAAAATTCAAAAGTTAACTCGGAAAACAAAAGTTAGATCATTCGAGAAATCGTTCTGCTTTTCCTAGGCATAAATGAAATGTAAACATCAATATCTGTGGCTTAAATGGTGATGGCCATATACCTCAGTGAACTGTGCCACATCCCTCAGGCTCGGGCCAGTTTGGCTACTGAGAGCCGGTGAATATGTGGTTGAAGCCATCTTTGATTTAGGTGTTAAACCCATCCTTGAATAAGATGTCTCATCTCTTTGAAGTATTTGAGCAGGTGTAAGCTGAATCTGTAAATCAAGAGGACATGTTATCAACAACCGGCATTTTCTACTCATTGTAAAAACATATTGCAACTTGTAAGATAACTCAGTCCACAACATTACTACCTTTAAGCTCAGATGAAGCTCGGGAAATCGAGAATGGAAAACCTTGAAAGAAAAGACACCCTCCCTCTCAGGTAGAGAAAGAGTAGGAACTTTGCAGGAACCATGGACAAAGGCATATCTGATTTCACTCTCATCGCTGCTTGAATCAGTTTCAATGCTCATTGTATGGAAACATCCAGATTTTTCATCATGATGGATACTAGTATCCATAACACCATCTGAATCCGTCACTTTAAAAATGAGGTTTGTAAGATTTGAACCAGCAACACAGCATTCAGGCAGCTGATCAAAACAAACGATTTCAGAATGAGAAAGACAGAATAAGAGAAACAAACTAAGACTGCATTGACACAATCAAACCTATGTTACAGATATACTAACCTTTGTTAAGAGCATGAGCTCTCGTCTCTCAGTCTGAGACTCTTTCTTGAAGATCTCATCAATACCAGACATAACCGAGAGAGATACTACATATTAAAAAAAAAGACATTAGAAAATAAGAAGATATGAATTATTACATCTTACAAAAGAATGGTAGCAGATGTTACTAGTTTTCCCATAGCCAGCCGTGACTTGGAGTATTCCAGACAGATCAATGCAGCCACAACTATTAACCTGTGACATCATCAATGAACTTAGAAGAGTAAATAGAACATTGCTAAATTCTTGTTCAGTGATAAACAGAACATTCTCGCACCTTTTGGTTTAAGCCCATCGAGTCATTGATACAATAGCCCTCAATACATATCAGAACATTGGTACCTTCTGCAACATGGTTATTATATCCATCGAACACCTGCATAAAAAATATTGTACATAGCTTGATTTGATGTAATTATTCAATACTTAACAAATAGACCTTTACCTCCAAGATATAATTTTGAACAGTAGAACCTGGAAGCAAATTCTCCAAAGCCTCTGGATACTTCTCAACAACATGCTTCAAAGGTCCAGGATTAACTGAAATATGAAAAGCTTGTGAAGTAAATTATCATTCTACAGAAAAGTACTCTTCTAAATCAGGTTAGTTTGTAACTAAAAACATTTCCTACTGTTGTCAATTTTCTCTGTTCCATAAACAAAGTAGAAATTATAAAAATGTCAGTTAGTTGGAGTAACACTATTTAAGATTTTGCAGCACAGACATATTACTATACAAAATTAAAGCATAAGGCTTACCTTTACAAGAAACTGAGACAGAAAATGGTTCATCAACGCAAGAGATAGAGCAAGGAGGAAGTGAAGAACCCACCCTGTAGACACACCATTATATTGATCAAAGTTGAGATCTTAAAGTGCAGGAACAAAAGAAAGGTCACATGTAAGGAGTCTTACTGAACATTATACTGCCGCGTGGACTTGAGATTAGAAGCAAGTTTCCAACTTCCCACTTTCGAAGACGGTTCAACAACCACCCTTTCGTTAGTAGTAATCGAGTTTCCCTGATCCGCAGTTACACCTAGATGATAATAATACCAAAAAACACACATTAACCAAGTCTTGACACAAACCAAAAGTTTTTACTTCTTCTTAGTCCTTGTCAAAATCTGACTCCTTACCCTTAATATCCACTTTCTTCCATGTCAACTTTGCCTTTTTTCTGCCTCTTTCACTTGTTTCTTGAAAACCGACTTGAATTTCTTCTCCTTTTTCTTCTTGTTCTTTTGCCGTTGTTGTGCGTGTTCTCTTTCTCCCGTACATCCTCTCCACCTTGCTTCTCTTCTCACTTGACTCATCTTCTTTCTCTTTCTCTTTATCTGTTTCAGTCTCATCTTCTTCCAAGTCATTCTCTTCCAACTCTTTCTCTTTCTCTCCATCTTCCTTCTCACCTTTAGTATCTTTAGCTTCTTTTAGATTCTTCACACATGATTCCACATATGTAAGTCTTGTATCCATGTCATCAATCTTCATATATATTCTGTTTAAACCATCTTCCAACTGCTTCTGTAGCTGCTCAACAATTCCTTTTTCACTCACCTTCTTCAGAGCCACCTTTTTCCGACCAACTCTTACCCCAACAACATTCGCATTCTTTGGATTTGCCTCAATCTCACGGCTACTAACATCTTGGATATGAAGCTCTTCAAAACATATTGGCTTATTTTCCTTAATTATACGCTTCGTCCAACCATCAACAATCATATCATCCACATCATCATGTCCAACCTCATCATCCATGATTTGCTTCAAAAGTTCTTTTTCACTAGGAGATGGAAGCATGATACTCTTAATTTCCTGTGAATGAAAAAAATACAATTTGTATCCTATACTCTCAATTAAAATTTAAGGTAATAATATACGATTAAATCATTTCTAACCTTTGTTGTACCAAGAGTATCATACAACTCCGAAATAGGAAAGCCTTTCATACTACTAGGTTTGAACTTCATCTTGCACATCCTAGGACACTCAGGATCTGCTTCTCTAACATGTTTTCTAAAGTTGTTCATTAGATTTGGGATGGTCTCAAACGCTAGAAGCTACAGACAACACCAAAACATTCAAACAGTAGTTATACCAAGTTATACCAGTTGTAACCAGTTTATATATCATAAACACATTCAAAATACATACCTGCATCACGAAGCTAGGAAACACCCATGCTGCGCCCAATTCTTCATCAAAGTGGTCCATGAGATGAAAAATGTCTTTCATATTCTTATCAAATGCTAATCGACCCCATGGGAATGTTTTACACCATTCTAGATCTTCCACGGATTTAAGAAAGAAATCTTCCACAGCCTCTGCTTTTTCCCCTGTTTTTCTCTTCCCAATGATGACGCTGCATAAGAAGAATAGGACCGCCATTTTCAAACGCTCTCTCGAAGATTTCTTCATTGAGAGTAGTTTTGTCTTCACTTTCGCATATGTTACTGTTGCACCAACACCAAAATGCTTACCAGAGAACCCTAAGCTGCCAAATGCTTTATAGTTTTTTGGATAAGAATGGCAGTATAAACCAGAGATGAGTGCAAGTTCTTGAAGAGAATAGCGGATTGGAACACCGTTGACAACAAACCAACATTCCTTCTTCTTATCAACACAAGCGGTGCGAAGAAGAAGCATCCACATGGCCATTACCTTGTGATTTGAATCCGTATGCATATGGAAGAAATGTTTGAACTGTGGATGCTCCCAAAACCATTTCTTCTCCTCACTTGAAAGATGACTCTCCAAAATATTCACCACTTGATGAATATAACACTTTGTTCCTATCTTGAATGGCTTCAAATAATCGGAGGGGCTAAAGTACATTTTCAAGGGTCGTAATGGTTCAGTTTCCTCTTCAGAATCCTACAATCAATATCAAGATGTGCCAAGTTACAAAATCATCTGAGTTATACCAATTTCTACTAAGTTGTACACAGAAACATACCATTGAAATTTGCTTAGTTTCTTCATTATCATCTCCAAGCAACACTTGTTCTTCCGAAGGATTGTACTCTTCACTCTGGCTCGGGTTCTCTGTACGCGCCGTCTTACAAATCTATAAACAAAACCAACAAAAACGAAGAAATTCATACTCGGACCTAAGTAATAACCTTGTATTTTAAAGACACATAAACTTGTAATTATATATGTTAACTATCACAAGTATTATTATTGAGAAACTTAAAATCAGATCCGCAAAAGCTGTCTCAAAGCTATAAGTTTGTGTAGTAACAGAGCAAGTAGCACAATGAAAAAACAAAAAAAACAACGACTCACATCAAGACGGAGTACATTGCACAAATCAGGCTTAAACTTGTCAAATCGAACGATTTCTTTAATCTTTTCGCCGTTAAACTCGAGATAATATTTGACAGCCAAATTCCAATCAACCCGCTTCCTCTTCTTACCGGACAATACACATTTGTTCAGGCTTTTCTCATATTCCTCTTTCACCAAGTTAACAAAATTATTCATTGACATTCTAGGTTCAGGGTTGGTAAGTGCGAGTGTCACACTTGTGCTGTTTGGTAAAAGAACCTTGAGCCTGTAAAACTTATCTTCTGCTTCATCATCATCTAGACTCAATACTCTCCCGACCGATCTCTTATTACTCATCTGAAATTCAAAGCACATGATTCAGAAGATAAGCTACCAAACAAAAAACTCATAATACAAAGGTACATAGAAATTAACTAACAAACTTTTAGTTGGTCTAAAAACAAGAATTGTAAAAGGCATGCATGAATACGAGTTTTATACATTTTATTGGAAGTTTGTTACAAATTGGGTATAAAAAATTGTTTGGTGACTAAGAAAGCAAATATACTGAAAGCTACATATACATCTACTAGTACAAGTGCATGTAAACACAACCACACTTGAAAAAAAAAAACAGAATCTATGTAGATTGATGATTTTCATGTTATATATTCAATAAAATAAAACAAGCCAAAATGGGAAGACTAAAGTTGCCAAATAACAAGTACATTGTAATCTTCTTCTTCGCTACCTGCTCACTAAATAGCATAATCTAGGGGGCTTATAAGAGAAGAAGATTTTCAAAAACAAAAGACCACAGCAATATATTTATAGACCAAAAAAAAAAAAAAAAAAAAAAA
>Ga0041059_1000755_pt1 | contig 25287 bp, 19 predicted proteins | sample AraColnosormetaG_FD_56232 | JGI IMG/M metagenome (GOLD analysis project Ga0041059, IMG submission 56232) | Arabidopsis roots microbial communities from North Carolina, USA - Col MF nosort | ecosystem: Host-associated > Plants > Roots > Unclassified | place: USA: North Carolina | collected... | reverse complement strand
AGAATGTTTGTGTGCCATCAGCATATGCTCTCACCAAGGGGATTGTGTCAGTGGCATTGGGGCTAGAGAACAACTCTTGGTCGCTCTGGATAAGACCTTTTTGCTCTTTAAGATTCACATAGTATTTGTTGTCGAAAACCAAAGGCGTACGCAGATCGAAATCCACTAAGACGCTTTGATTACCATTGCGAGGACATTGACCACGAAGAGTTTGGAGGTAAGTAGTGTTGAGTGTAGGGTCAGGTAATCCAGTGTTGCTAAAGTTGTATAATCTGTCCATAATGAATCGACATTGATTTTTACCAAATGTGTGAGCCCCTAACAAAAGGAAGACCATAATTAGATCAACGATTAACTTGCTAAATTACAACTATATCAAACAAGGTTTCATTTCTTTTTAATAATTACCGGAGAGCGCAACAAGATCAGAAGGACGATCGAGGCCAACATTTTTGAAGTTGGCTTTAAGCTGTGGAAGTGTGAAGAATGGAGCTGGAAGATTTGCGTTAGCAAGATCTAGAAATGCTTGTAAGCTGTCTCTTCTCCCTAAAGGAACCTTCCAAGAAGGACCTCCTGCCTATAGTATAATAATTAACCATTATATTCAAAATAATAATTCTTTTCTTAGAAAATATTATTACCCTGAAACATGTTTTATAAATCTATTGATTATATACTCAAAACTCAAAGGTAATTTCCATGGTCTCTTTCTTGGATGAAAAGGAATTTTCTTCTATTTTGTTAACTAAAAAGGTACATAAATCATAGTGATGAGACCTTATTTTCTCAGTGATATTAAAATTATCAAAAAATATCAACGGGAGTGTTTTGAATGTTTTCCGATTAATTTTGAATACTTGTCTATTTTATTCTAAACATATATTGGGAGTTTGTGACATTCTAAAAGACATAAAATATACCAACAATTTTATTTTCGAACTTAGACTGTCATGTTTAACATGTACGTAAAGCGACTACTTGACATATTTATATCGAACAATGTGTGTAATGAATAAAAGAATATGGGACAATGGAGCATACCAAAGTGACAGATTGTTGAGCAGCAATGGTGAGCATATCTGCGCATGAAACGGTTCTTGGGCATGCCCTCTCCACCGCAGCTTTCATTCTATCAATCACTGGAAATCCTCGGGCTGAATTTGCATTTCCAAGTGCATCTTTCTCTGTTCGAAATGATGTCGTGTTGTCTAACAAGATCGAAGCATCACAACCCTTTCAAAAGTCCAAAATATTATTTAACAAATTATTAGTTAATGTCATCCATAGTTTACATCTTTACCAAAGGTAACAGTTTAACGTTGAACTTTTTTCATCCATTAAAACCATTTGTTCCTCTGAAGCAAGTAACTGAGTTAAGGAAAACAATGTAAGGAGGAATTAACTCTTCTAAGTTCTAACCCATTTTAATTCACTAAAATAAATTCAGTAAAAGAAAAATTTATATTACCAAAATATGGTGGAAATTTAATAAGTTCCATTATACTACTACGTGATTCCAAAACTAATTGATTCTTTGTCTGTTTGATTAATTTTGACGTGATGTTAAATTACTTTTTCCTTTAAAATTTGCATTCAGAATCCAAATTTTGAAACATAAAAGAAAAGCTAAAATGACATTAAATTGAAAGCAACTAAGAGTACACCTAAAACAATTGCTAATGCTGACAACAACTATAATCTTTTTTACACTGATTTAATCAATATTTAAAAGATGAAGAGATTAAGTACAGTAATTTCATAACGCTATAGATATATGAAAAGTGATATCTTACATTAACAAAGCAGTCATGGAAGTGAAGACGAAGGATGCTCCCGGCGATACGAGGGTCCGATCTTAGCTCGTTGACAATGGTATCTCTTACAATGTTGGTGACGGTAGGACATGAAGTGTCGTAAAAAGTAGGGGTAAGTTGAGCATCGGAGAAAGACGCACAAAGCATAAGACATCCCACTGTGATTAAAACTGTCCAAGTGAAAGAAGTAATAGAAGATGAAGAGAATTGCATTTTTCACAAGGACAATGAAAACTATTTAAATGGGTTTAACGGAGAAGATGAGTAAGGTCCATATCTTAAAGAATCCTTTTATAGGCAAAACGGGTCAAACGTGGAGGCCTTTTTTCTCAATTGATGGCTTTTCGCTAGAAGTATAATATCTATGAAAAATACTTGGGTTACCACCCTAGGGAACATTGTCGTTGAAAATAAATGAATATTATTACGTACATGTATAGTGTCCTTTATTTGTTTAGTTGCGATCTATGTTATAGTGACTTTTTCTTTTCTTTTTTCACAACGTTATAGCGACTTAAGATCCTCACCGCACATCAAAGAAGACTAGATGTCTAATCTATCTGAAATATACGATTCAAACCACATGAAGTTGTCTCCAATTGGGCCCAATTTGCTAGTGAAAATCTCTGTTTACTTTTGTGAAAATAGGGCAAAAACCAAGAAACGGGCCACGTGAGAGTTATTGTAGGAGAGTCGCAACAACAGGGTAATGCAACAGACCCTTTTTTTTTCTTCTTCTAAAAGTAGACTTTAGCAGCCATAAGATAATACCAGCTTTCGCCATCGAGTCACTCATAATAATATATTTGATTAACTATTTATCATCAAATGAATTCATAAAATCTTAGTTGTTTGTCAGTAAACAAAAAAAACTACAGATGGTAAAATGCAACCACAAACGAAATAATCAGCATGAGGACATATTCTGTTTTCATAGATAAATCATAAATGGAATCAAACCCAACTGAAGAGTATTATTAAAATAAAACGTGTGATATAAGAAAGACACATCTTAGATCAATTGGATGATCTTCTCATCTAGGATTTGAATCACACACAAACTCTACGTGATCATGTGAATCAGTGGCCAAGGCCCAAGGCATGCCATTTATTTTTGTATACAATGTAAAAACCGAAAACTTAGATAGAAAAAAAATGGAAACACGTGTGAGATATGTGACCATATAAGCTACTACTTTAACACAACATAATTCAGTGAGGATAAAAGTCCTAAAAACAGAATAACTTTACATAAAATTCAAGAAAAGTATACTAAATGTTTTAGACCCAAGAAAAAATTATTAGTATAGTCAACATTATTGTTCCAGAATATGCATTTACAAGTGGAATTCTAATTGGTCTAATATGTATACCCAATAAATTCAAACAATGGAAACCAAACCAAGCTTATTATTGAAAATAAAACAAACACATATTTATACAACACAAAAGAAACACAACCATAAATGTATTAATCTTCGTCATATTGAGGATTCGAAACAGACAAAAAAAAACGCACATTGTCACATAAGAAAACCGCTTATTTCCACACAACATAAAAGATTAAACGGAGAAACTAAAAAAAGAACTTGCATAGTCGTATAGTTCTGATCAAAAGAGATGTATTGTTAAGGAATTAAGAAACAACGTGATGTTTCATCAACTCAGGATGTGTGAAAATGTCAGTCTCTTTGTAGAAAACTTCTACGACCCTCGAGAGGTTTAGGAATCACATGACGATAGGGAAAGGAAAAGGAAAAGAGTGATCTCTCGTCATTAGTTCTTTGATTAATTAAGACTCTTCCTTGAATCAAATGCCATGATTTTGATCTCTTCTTAAGCTTTTTCCCCATGAAATACCATATTGCTTCATATAACAATCAATGGATGTTCCTACGTGCTTTCTCTTATGTTCAAAATGTATAAGATAGATACCAGATTTAATATTATATTTTGCACTAACGTTGTGACACAAAATGTATTTGTATGTAGGGTGTCAACTAAAGCTTAAGTTCTAAGGTCTGATATTATTCTCGAATCGTATTGTATCGCCCCAACCGCCCCTACCAGTGGGTCCCACAATTCTTACATTTCTAAATATACTTAATTTATTTTGTGGAAGTCCCCAAATCTTGCGTGCATAGTAACCCATGACCTCTTCTTGTGAGTGTGTGTACATGACAGTCATGAATGCGAGTTTTGATGGTACTTTGGCTGGAATACGGAGAATCAGCGAGTGATTTCCATTGCTTGCAAACTAGTTTGGAAGTGGTGATGATTCTTTGCGGTAATCTCGATATGATATTTGCTGATAGATCATCGGTTAAGAAAATCATCTCGTTTTTCTTCTCTGTCTCCATCATAATTGACCAGGTGTTTTTCTCTTTTCAAAGACTATCTTTAGTCTTCTTACTAATCAAGCTATAAGGAGTTGGCCAACTTTCAAAATCCAAGTTAAAAAGGTTAGCTTTTGGGTTTAGGCTAATCCAAAAGTGATTAATCGATCAAAGTGTAAAAAAAAGTCGTAAGCTTTAGAACGAATCTTGACAACCCTACCATCTCAAAATATCAAACAAAAATGGATCAAAATCTTGATACCAAGACAAACGGAAAACAAATCTTGAGACTTATTGCTTCCTTCCTCTTCCTTTCTTGGCAGGCTGTGTCTCCATCTGTTCTTTCCCGGTGACTTCTGAGAGATCGACTGCATTATACAACCAACATAAATAAACAAAGTAAGCTATAATACACCCAATGTTACACAGCACAAAAGGAGCTTTCCTTTTAAAGGTTGTGAGATGATGCACATTCAAGTTCCATTCTTTCAAGATTGGTAGGAGAAAAGCGATGTTTTGAGAAAATAATAGCCGGTGACGATGTGATACATTGTCTCATAATAGAAATAACCTCATAGCTCAATAAAACAAAGGAGGTTTTTTTCTCAAACACTAAGAGATAGATGATGCATGTTCTTTCTTTAAGTTAGATATGCAGAAAATGAAATTTTTACCATCAGGTCCTCTGGCCATGAGGGTGAAAAATATGTTATTCAGTTTCTCCATCTTCTTCGCTTCTTGTGCTTGGTCTGTCTTGAACTTGAGACACTAAGTTAAAGGAAAAGTAGAAATAAATCTATCATATATATACTTCACATAATAAGAATGGACAAGAATGAAAACAAGAAGACTACAACAAGGACATCTAGTTAACCACAGAAGTTGATACAATGATTTACATCAAAACTCAGCCCAGCTTAAAGAGTTCTAAAGTATCACACTTCAACCTCCACCAAGAACTATTGCTCTGAAGAGAGGACTAGATCTGCTTATCTAACACATCGCCATGCAAGACATGTTAAATTCATCAAGACGTACGAAAACATAACCTATTAGCAATCACATTGACCAAGCCAAAACAAAAGTAACCACATAACTACGACAAGGTACGATGAAAACTCAACTAAAAACCAATATCTCTAGTAATCAATCATCATGGAACCCTAAATTACATTCTCCAAACCAAGCATCATACCATCAAACCTCGACGAATCAGATATCAACTTCAATAGCAAATATTGAATTCCATACTATTATATAAGATAAACTCAAAAGAAGCAGTGATCATAGAGAAACTAGACACAGTCAAATTACCTCTTTGTTATCAGTAACCTTAAGAACCAACTTGCCGTCACAGTGTCTATACTTCATCACATACCGAGTCTGCACCACAACAATTGAAACATTAGATTGCGACCAACACGACTTGATTCAAATCAATTATCAAGGTTACCAAAATTCCCAGTACAAAAATCGAGGAACTATGTTCAATTACCATAAATCAATCCAAATATCTCAAAATCAACCGTAAATAGTGAAATCGAAAGAGGAGAGCAAAAAAATAGTTAACCTACAGATTCCGGATCAGCTCGAAAAAGCTGAACAGATCGATCAACGAATTCGTCCCACGATGCGATATAAACCATCTTGATTCAACTAGATTAGCGATTCGATTTGAGGCGATTGGATTCTATGAAATCTCCGGGAGACTCGACGGAGAAACAGAGAAGCAAAAAGACGGCTTTTTATTTGTGTTTTCAGAAGAAAGAAAAAAAATTTGAGTGATGATCAAACCGGAATAAACCGACTAAAACCGAACCGGTTCCTTAGTGTTAAGATTTCTAAAAAGAAAAACCCTAACCGTTCTTCTTCGAACTTCTGCAACTTTGTTTCTCCCAAATCTGTGAATCTCAAGTGTTCGTCTTCACCATCATGCTCTCTCGTTTATTCCTTAGACATTCGAATCTCCGTTTCGTAACCCTAGTTTCATCGAAATCAAATTCTCAGATCTTCTCTTCGTTTATTCGTCCGCTTTCGACTAACAGTAGCGGCGGCGGAGGAAATGGTGACGGGAATGGTCGTAATCGGAATGATGTTCCGTGGAGTTTCACTGGAGTAAACGATGATAAGTCTGGACCTTTCTCTTCCGATGATTCTTTTGGTTCTTCTGGAGTTGCAGGATCTGGTTTACCTGGTGGAGAGGGGAAATGGCCGGAGGAGCCTAAGAGATGGAATATAAAGGAGGAAGAGGAAAAAGTTGTGTTTGATACTGGTGGTGAAGTAGGTCAAGGGATTGAGACTAGTCGCGAGAGGAGGGGTAATGAATGGGAGGAGACTAAGAGATGGGATATGAAGGAGGGAGAGGAGAAAGTTGTGTTTGGTGGCGGAGGAGATGAGGTGGATGGGTTTGGAATCAGGGGAGAGGTGAAATCTAATGAATGGGATGTGTCAAAGCCATGGAATTTGAAAGAGGAAGAGGAGGGAGTTGTGTTTGATACTGGTGGTGAAGTGCCGTTTAGCTTTGAGAATAGCTTGGAAATGGCGGAGGAAGAGCGTGTGAAGAAGGAGTTGATTGAGAAGGAAGAGAAGGAGCTTCTTGAGGTTATCAAGGGTGAGACTTTTTTAATTTGTTTTGCTGATTCTTAAGTTTTGATCTTATATGCAATGCACCAGTAGTTTCGATATGTGTCTAGTTTTGGAATGCAGTGACAAATGGGTAGCAAATTTGATCTCATGACTTTCCTTGTTAAGGTTAGATTTGGATTTGAGGGTTAAGTCAAGTAGCAAAGGTTGTGTAATCAATCTATTTATAGGCATGCTTGCTGAGTGGAGGATATGATAGTTTTTGGAGTAAGCTCGGATGTTGAAGAGGAATAAGCATTTGGGTAGAAAGACTTGTGTTTGAAGTGGATAGTTTTGTGCTTACTGACGCTAAGGAACAGTTTAGTGCTTATGTGTTTTTGCTATTAACAATGTTCAGCACAATAAATTGAAGAATTTGTTATTTTGATCACATTGGTAATGGATTCTGCTGCTAGTAAAACAAGCGCTAGAAGTAGAGTAATTGATTTGAAACTTACTATTGCAGGTCCTGATCGAGCATTTGGAGACCTTATTGCTAAGTCAGGTATAACAGATGAAATGCTAGATAGTTTAATAGCCTTGAAAGATTTCCAAGGGGTCGAAGGATTACCTCCTCTGACTGAGATTGAAAACCTGCGTCGTGAGAAAAGTTCAAAGAAGTCATCAAGAGCTGAGATAGAACTCCAGATGCAAGAGGACATTGCCAAAGCACGGGTGAGACAAGTTGACGAAACAGGTAGAGCCTATGGAACTGGAAGAAGAAAATGTAGCATTGCACGTGTTTGGATTCAACCTGGGGAAGGAAAATTTCAAGTTAATGAAAAAGAATTTGATGTCTATTTCCCTATGCTTGATCATCGCGCTGCTCTTCTACGCCCACTTGCTGAAACCAAAACCTTGGGTCGTTGGGATATTAAGTGCACTGTTAAAGGCGGTGGTACTACAGGTAAAACCTCTCCACAATCACTTCGTTTTCTTCGACGATTAGTCCCAAAGTTCTCTATTTACACTAGCAAGTATGATTTATGCTTAAGCTAGAGGATTTGGTCATAAGTTAACAAATTAGATTGCCATCTCTTTACAAAAATCAACAATTATCCAAGCATTTCCTTCTAATCGTTGTTAACCATGTACTCAAATATTTGGTTTAAAGGTCAAGTCGGAGCTATTCAATTGGGTATCAGCAGGGCACTGCAAAACTGGGAACCAGATATGCGGACATCACTTCGAGCTGGTAAGCAAGATACTACAGGCATCTTAGCGTTATTAAATCTGTTTAGTCTTATTGATGTTCATTAGCAGAGATACAACTTATTGTCTGACCAACGTTGTCATTTGATAGCCGGTATGTGTGTTCATGTCTGTTGAATGGATTGGTCTTGATCTCGATCTTTTTCATCTTCGATATGTTTCAGCTGGTTTCTTGACAAGAGACTCTCGAGTTGTGGAAAGAAAGAAACCTGGAAAAGCCAAGGCAAGAAAGAGCTTCCAATGGGTCAAACGTTGAATCCGAAAATGCGTACTATATCTTCTCCTTTTTGTCTCTGTCATTTTCATTAGTTCGTCTACTTATCCCGGGTTTAGAAGAATCACCGGCAAATAACTTGTTCTTTTGGTTCAATCCCGTAGTTATCTTTTTGTACCAACACATTCTTCTCTTACGGCTCTACTCTTGGAAACTTGAGTTTCGTTGGTTTCTGAGTCGGACACATATTTTTGTATGTTTTTTTCCGGCAAATTGTCATGTTTCTTCAAAAGGTTCATTGATGTTTAAACATAATGATCAACTCCTTATATGGATTATATTATTAGGTGAATTTTGATTCTTTTGATCAAAATGTTAAGGAATGTCCAATTCTCATAGACTTTACAAGAGTTGGTTACATTTGCTATATACAAAAATATCTAATTGGATAAACTCTATTATACCATCCAAATATCTAATTACAAGAGTTTGTGTAAAGACTTTCCATAACAGAGCAATGGATAGATTTTGACGTTATGTTGATAAATTTTATTCACTTGAAGGTTCTATTTTGTGTTACGTGCAAGCATCTACTCATTGAATTTCTTCACTCCTACTACAAGTACTAACAAAATTATCAATTTCCCAACAAATCCATAGATATCCTTTCTCTAGCAATCGAAGTAACTATTTTAGTTTCATTAAAATAACATATCACTCTTAAGGACTATATAATAACAAATTACCTTCTTGTTGTTCTCAGTTTCTTCTCCCAATACCAAAAATATTTTGCTTCATCCAAGGTCTTGAAGATGGGTATAAAAGTTTCATCAAAGATCAAAAGAATTCTCGCATCCACAGGTTATATTCCTATTTTCATTTTTAAATACCGCTATTATTTTTATTTTTTCTACTGCAAATTTGCAAGAAAATTTGTAACCAAGAAAATAATAATTTTGAAACTTTCCTCGATTGGTACAGCTTCAGGTAGTTCAAATCCCAAAGATGGTGCTGACGTGGATGTCCGAGAGGAATATGCAAACGCCTTTCGTACGGAATCATACAATCACTTTTGGACACGTGTCGTACAGCTAAGCCGCAAAAAGTCCGCAGTGTCTTCTTCTTCTTCTTCTCCACCAATCGAATCATCCTCCACGTCAGCTCGTCTCATGTCTTATCGCCTATTCGCGCACAATCTTCTAGACCCGGATCTGAATACCATTACTCGGATACTAGATGTATCCCGGGTCGGGCGACACACCCGAACTCTTCTCTCTGATTACTTCTTGGAGACGGCAAACGCTTTCTTGCTTTGCACGCAATTACTAAAAAACATTCATCATCTTCGTTCTAAATACGAGTCTTTGAAACCAAAATTTCATTCGGAAAATCATAATTCATTGGCTTTAATAGACCAATTCACGGAGATATCAAAATGGTTCGACCCGTTTATCTCGTCGGGTTCTAGGATCCAGCTAATCAGATCCGGCTGTTTATACTTGCTAAAACGGCTAGAGTCGAGACGAGACAAGACACGAGCCAAACTTAAGCTTATCAACGGACTAACTCATAGCTCAGGGCTTCTCGTTTTGGCTCTAACCACTACATTGATTGTAACCATAGCCTCTCACGCTTTTGCTTTGTTTCTAGCCGCTCCGACTCTTTTAGCCTCTCAATTTAAACCAGCCGGTTTAAGGAATAAGTTAACAAAAACAGCGGCTCGGCTCGACGTTGCTGCCAAAGGTACTTACATTTTAAGCCGTGATTTGGACACGATAAGCAGACTAGTGACACGAATTAACGATGAAGTGAACCATGTTCGAGCCATGGCTGAGTTTTGGGTTGGTAGAGGGTCGGGTCGGGTTCGAGGCAGTGAAGAAGTTGCTCGAGAGTTGAAGAGATGTGAAGAAAGCTTTAGTGAAGAACTTGATGAGCTTGAAGAACATATTTACTTGTGTTTCATGACTATTAATCGGGCAAGGAATCTTCTTGTTAAAGAGATTTTGGATTCGGATGATCCACCTAATTGTTCATTCGCTCCCAAATCCAAAAAAAAATTGTAGTATTTCTTTGTTTCGTTTTTTTTCTCATGTCAATTTTTATTATTTCTTTTGTTTTTGTCTACTACGGTATGTATATATATTTCTTTTTACCCTCAATTATATAATTTTTAATTCCTAGAAATATTAGTGTCGGAACATTTTTATTTCTATTTGGATGATATTCGGATTCTATTAGTAGTCATAAAAATGCCAAATGCAAGAGTCTTTTATTTTTGGGCAAGCCAAATACAAGATAGTCTAAATTATGGAATTTTTAACATTTGTCAAAAGAAATCCCAAAATCCATTACATATGTCGGAAATGTAGGAAAACCGATTTTAACAAATATTTTAGACGACCTCTTTGTTTTGGGTAGGAGAGACTATTCATCAAAAAATGAACCAACCATAACATTTTTTTTTCCTATATCTTCTAATTAGGTAAATCGGTTGACTCATAAACCGAGTCAGCAACTCGTCCGAACCATAAAAAAACGATTCCAATTCGACGGAATCTCACGAGTTTCCACTTTTATATAAAGTCACTTTTGCAAATCGAACAAATGCTTATAGAAGAAAGTTATCAAATCTAGAGATAGAGAGAGTGAAGAGGGCGAAAAATATGGGAGAAATCGGTGGAGAAGAACTGGTCTTAGATGTGGATGAGACGATTTTCGTCGCGGTGGCGGAAGATGTGGAGAGAAGCAAAACCACGGTGTTATGGGCGGCGCGTAACTTTTCCGGCAAGAAGATTTGCTTGCTTTATGTTCATCGAACTGCTCGCGCTGCCTCCTGGAGTGAGATCTTCTTCTTCTCTTTCTCACTTTCTAAATTAGTTCTTTGTGTTGAATTGTGGTTTTTGGTGTATAGATCTGTTTATTGAATTGCAAAATTTAGAATAAAATCGAATTTTGTTTGTTTAGAATTTATTCTGAGAATTCTGGAATTTTTTAAAATTTCTGGGAGATATTGATTGTTTCTTTGATTGCTAGGAATATGTTGAGAAATGTGTAATTTTATTCTCTATATGAACTAGAGGAAGATAAGCCATTGAAAGTACTATAACATTTTCATGATCAGTCATTTAAGAGTTTGGAAGAAGTACACAAGGAGATGATGATGACTATAATTTAGTTATAATGTACATTGTATAAAACACTGTAACATATGTTGGTTTGCTTGGCCAATCTGTCTTAGAGCTTGGAAATTTTAATTTGTTTGTGGAAGCAGGACATTGTGATGACTTTAGCTGCTATGTATAGGGAAAAAAAATTATTGTCCATTGCCAAGGATGTTAAGACTTGTTTACCTGCAGCGCACAAGAAACTTGTTGGTGGTAGCTTTAAAAAGCATGATGTCAAGGTGATTGAGCGAGTTGAGAAACCCAAAGTGGATGAACTGATGAATTCTTATCTCCAACTTTTATCTGAAACTGAGGTATCAATTCTCTCTTTTTTCGTGTAAGGTTGTTATTGATTGTAATCTCACACAAACTATCAGTTAGCTGTTTTGGTGTTCAAGTTTAATTGAAGTAAGGCAACTCATTTTGAATATACCTGTGATCTTGGTGGATATAATTTTTGTTCATATAATGACATAACCTACATGGAAAAACCTTGTGCCGTGTGCACTCGTCATAAATGTAGAGCTTAGAAATCTTTAAATTATTAGGCATTCTTATTCAGGAATCGTTCATATGATAACCGGATTGACATAGTTCTTTTTAGATTCAAACAGATAAACTTTGCATTGCGGGGCAAAATATCGAGGAATGTATCGTAGAACTAATTGCTCGGCACAAAATTAAGTGGTTAGTAATGGGAGCTGCATCAGATAAGCATTACTCATGGTAAGATATGATTCTATATTTTATCTTATACTTTTCAAATGATTTGACCTCTGAAATTTAGATAAGCAACTTAAATATGTATTGCCAGGAAAATGACGGATCTAAAGTCCAAGAAAGCCATATTCGTTTGCAAAAAAGCTCCTGATTCCTGCCATATTTGGTTTCTCTGTAAAGGTTACCTTATCTTTACAAGGTACGTTCTTTTTCCTTTCACTGGGTTCAGAAAGAGTTGAATGAGATGTCTTTATCACCATCTTTCCAAAGCTAAACGATAAAGATATATCTGTAGAAACTTTGAAATAATATATATCATGTCATGGACTTTAGTTATCAGATTTAGTTAGTCTACCACCTTCACTTAAACTGCTTCTATTAATTGTTTTTGTTTTCTACTTCTATTCGTTTAACTAAAAGAAAAACACTCTAAAACAGGGCGTCAAATGACGATAGTAATAACAGACAAACAATGCCGCCCCTAGTACAGCTGGATTCAGATAACGAGACAAGGAAATCAGAAAAATTGGAATCTTCTTATATGAGGAGAAGATTAAGATATTGGCGCAGCCTCCTTGAACAAGGTAGCGGTTACCTTGGATTTTGAAAGGTCCCAGGCTCCCAGCATATCATTTCATTTGCCATCAGTTGTATCTGTCTTTGTGAGTAAATTTGTTACAGAATTGTGCAGATGGTGAGAAAGATACAGGTCAACTGGAGAGAGAAAAGGTAGAACCAAGAGCACCTCCTCTTTTTTCATCAGGTTCGAGTTCTTCCTTTGGAGAGCCGGTTGGTCCAGAGCCGGTTAGCCCAGAATTGGTTGACTCAGATACACTAAATACCTCAAATGTTGAGGTAGGAGGAGTTTGCTTCATCTTTACTTTTCTACTGATGATGCTGATTATACAGTAACTATTAGACGCATAAGAACGTCTGTTGCCTGAAAAGACTTTACTTTAGCAAATAATTACAGTTGATGGTTTGTTTTCAAGGTCTTGGTATAGAGATTTATAGAACATGACTTTGTGGAAACAATTTATGATAGTAATTTTGTCTGTGCAATATATTGAAAGATCTACTTAAAGTGAACATGGTACTGTATACTCTCCGTATGAGCAAGCATTTGATCCACCTGGTAATCAGTGATCCTGTCAAATTTCAGGAAAAAGAGCGTGAAGGGGATGTAGCGCGCAAAGTTCATAGGTATGATAAAGCCATGCATGATATTGGACAATCAGATAGAACGGTTTATGGGGAGGCTGGGAAAAAATGGGAAGAGGATGCCAGTACAACAGAGGCTTTATGCAAGGTAATACTCTTATTCGTTTCTCAGTTATTATAATTGCAAAATAGTTCTCAAAGTGATAGTCTTGGTCCATTTCTGCTAGTTGTAATCACTAATCAGTGCATCATGTTACCACATGAAAAAATAAGCTTTACATAAAAGAAATATTTCACTGGGGATTTGTAGATTGCTAGCATTAGGTACTGAACTTCTTCAGTTGATAGATCGATGTGTGTTTGTGGTTATACATTTTGCTGTCAAAGAGCTTTAGTTGAATACTTGATGCCTTTGCTGGAGAATCTTAAGCTGCTGCCTGCTGGCATGTCCAACTCGTTTCTCCCGGCTTGAATATTTTTTTTTGTCATGCCACAGGCTAAAGCTTTGGAAGGCTTATGCATTAAGGAGTCGAGCCAAAGAAAGAGATTGGAGGAATTGCTGGAAAAGGAAAAGCTTGAAGTAAAAATGGTAATAGAGCAAAACAATGGATTCATGAAAGAACTTCAGATGGTTCAGGGTCGGAATCTTAAGTTGGAGAGCCAGATGAGGAAACTACAAGACTTGGAAAAAGAACATGGTGAGAAATTTGATACAGCTATGGAGCTCTTGAAAAGTTTCAGACAGAAAAGGGATGAGATCCGGATCGATCACGAGAACGCAGTAAAGGAAGTGAACGCACTGAGAAGACTGGTTAAAGGAGAGACCGGAGAGTCTTCTGGGTCGGAAATGCTTGACTACTCTTTTATGGAAATCAATGAGGCTACTAACGAATTTGATCCATCTTGGAAACTTGGAGAAGGCAAATACGGAAGTGTCTATAAAGGGAATCTTCAACATCTTCAAGTTGCTGTAAAGATGTTACCCTCATATGGATCCTTGAATCACTTTGAGTTTGAGCGTCGGGTAAAGGATCTTATGTATATGGAAAAATAAAATTGAATATAGACATGTATACATGCTCGAGTTTGTTAACGAACAGGTTATGTGTTTTGGATTTCAGGTGGAGATTTTAAGCAGGGTAAGGCATCCAAATCTGGTAACACTGATGGGTGCTTGTCCAGAGTCTCGGTCTCTCATTTATCAATATATTCCTAACGGAAGCCTCGAAGACTGCTTTTCATCTGAAAACAACGTTCCTGCTCTTTCATGGGAATCTCGGATAAGGATTGCCTCTGAGATATGCTCTGCCCTTCTGTTTCTTCATTCAAACATTCCGTGCATCATTCATGGAAACCTAAAGCCGTCTAAGATTCTCCTGGATTCCAATCTCGTCACCAAAATCAACGACTACGGGATCTCTCAGCTGATCCCGATTGACGGATTAGACAAATCAGATCCTCATGTAGATCCACATTACTTCGTTTCAAGAGAAATGACGCTAGAATCAGATATATACGCGTTTGGGATCATTCTCCTGCAGCTTCTCACCAGAAGGCCTGTATCTGGCATACTGAGAGATGTCAAATGCGCTCTGGAGAACGATAACATCAGTGCGGTTCTGGATAATTCAGCAGGAGACTGGCCAGTCGCACGAGGTAAAAAGCTAGCTAATGTAGCCATCCGTTGCTGTAAGAAAAACCCGATGAATCGACCAGACTTAGCAGTGGTTCTACGGTTTATAGATCGAATGAAAGCACCAGAAGTTCCTTCATCAGAGACATCATCATACGCCAACCAAAACGTTCCACGCCGGCCTCCTTCTCATTACCTCTGCCCCATTTTCCAGGTGAGTTTCTATGCTTAAACAGAGTTTGATGATCATGATTAAAACAAAACTCAAAACATGTTTTGTTTGTTATCATCACAGGAAGTGATGAAAGATCCTCTGATAGCAGCAGACGGATTCACTTACGAAGCAGAAGCGATTAGAGAGTGGTTAGCGAATGGACACGATACGTCGCCAATGACAAACCTGAAAATGGAAGATTGCAACCTCATACCTAATCACGCTCTTCATCTAGCTATCCAAGATTGGCAAAACCAATGGTGATTTACTTTTGCCTTCTTTGAAAGACAACAATATTGCTATTTTTAACTCCCAATTATTTTAGATTGTCACTTTGTAAATTTACCCCTAAAGGTATGAAAAAATATATAAGCCTGACGTACATGTCACAGTAATTATTCGAAATGAAGCTTACTTAGTATCCATTTGTTTAAACATGTTTAAAGTTCTTACCAATCTTTCTCCTTTGTTATACACATAAATTCATAATTGCGTTATTTATACGTAATACGATGTCGTTCCTTTTGCCCGCCAAAAAAGTAAAGCGTTGAAGATATGTTTTACTCTTTTAACATTGTCAGTTGACTGTTAGGTAAATGGCAAATCAGAGTCATCAGACATTCTTTGCGTCCTCACCTATGGAGAATTTCATCAATCACCATCACATCATCATCACTTCTCATGGATGTTAAAGATACCGGAATCAACCGCTCGGATACTCCTATCTCCGATCAAGACCATGACTTTCGACAATGGAATCACTCTTCGTTAGACTCTAACTTTCTCAGTCTCCGAAGCCAGATATTCGAAGCGAGTTATCGGAGAACTGATTTGATAAGAGTGAACCATGAGTTGTTCCACGAGAGAGATGCACTTAGGCGAAGAAATAGTGAGCTTGAAGCTGGAATTTTGGAAGAGGTTATGATTAGAGAGGAAATGAAGAGAGATCTGGAAGTTTCTAAAGAAACTGTCAGTGAATTGGAAGGAGAGGCGAAGGAGAAAACCAAATTACTATCGGATATTGCGGATTATGTACGATCTATGGAAGATCGCTTGTCGAAATTAATCCGATGTTTAAACGAAGAGAATGTTCCAGAAGAGGAAAGAGGGAGAAAACTGGAAACAAAGGAATATAATTCCAAATCTATTTTGGAGTTAGTCAAGGAGGTTGTAACGAAGTTAGAGACGTTCCAGGAATCTACGAAGAAGAAGAAGATGGAGCTAAGTAGAAGTGTGGAGTTCTTGGAAGAGGAGAATAGAGATATCAATGTCTTGTTAAGAGCTGCTTTGTTTGAGAAACAAACTGCAGAGAAGCAATTGAAAGAGATGAATGATCAGAAGGGATTGGCTTTGCTGCAAATCGCAGGAAGAGGGTTGCAGAGAATAGGTTTTGGTTTTGGGTTAGGAGAATCAGTAGAGGAGAGCTCAGAGACGGGAAATATCGCGAATGAAGAAGAAGAGAATGGTGTGGTATGTTCATTACTTTATTCACATTCTTGTGATTCTGCGTTTTAGTATGATCAAACAAAGGTTTAACTATAATGGACTCTATGGCAAGAACAGGTTATAGCAATAGAGAAAACAATGAAGAAACTGCGGCAAGAGGTTTCTCAGCTGAAAATATCTTTGGAGGAATCAAGGTAAGCTTTTTTCTCAAACTCAATAGATAGCTACGCTTCGATTTTGGTAAATGCAATCTTCTTATTGTTTTGACAGGTTAGAAGAAGTGGGGTTGAGGAAAGTTACAGAGGAACAAGCTCAGAAATTAGCAGAGAACACGGTGTATATCAACAAGCTGCAAAATCAAGAGAAGTTTCTTGCTCAAAACGTAATGTATTTTTGGATCAATAGCTTCTGTCTTCCACTATATGTTTCTCAATTTTGTCACAAATCTCTTACTCGAGAGAGGCTTTTATACTGAACCAAAGGTCGAAGAGCTAGTGAAAGCAATAAGAGAAGCAGAATCAGAAGTAAGTAGATGGAGAGAAGCTTGTGAGCTAGAAGTTGAAGCAGGGCAGCGCGAAGTCGAAGTACGGGATCAGCTCGTAAGTTTCATTCACTATTCCAAACTAGAACACTTATTATCAAAACCAATACAAACAAACATAACTAACAAAAGGTATTGTTTACAATCAGATAGCGGTTCTAAAGTCAGAGGTTGAGAAGCTGAGATCAGCATTAGCCAGATCAGAAGGGAAACTAAAACTGAAAGAAGAATTGGCCAAAGCTGCAATGGTAGCAGAAGAAGCAGCTGAGAAATCGCTGCGATTGGCCGAGAGAAGAATAGCTCAACTTCTTAGCCGTATTGAACATCTCTACCGCCAATTGGAAGAAGCAGAGTCTACAGAACGCAGACGTGGAAAGTTCAGGTATGTTTGGTGTTGGCCGATGTGGCGTTTTCCTACCGCTGCTTCTACTGCTGCGACCGCTACTGGAAGTTCTTCATATACAAGCAACAGAGCATTGTTACGATATGATGCGTGATCTAGTACTGTTAGCACAAGAGTTGTGTACACTAAATATGACCATAGAAGCTGAAGCTCAATACTTATATTAAAATAGAAAATATATACATAAATGCTTGCGGAAAGAAAAAAATCATTATAAAAACACTAAGACTTTAGATTAAGGAACAAACATCAAAGAGCAAATTTAATATCTGTAGCCTTTATGTTGTTCTTGCTGTAGAAACTGTAGCGTGCTTAAGAAGTAATACGGTATTGTTCAGAAAATATAGTCCATTTTCCTCACAATGTAACCAAGATTTAGCATCCTATCGATAAGTAAAGTTGAAAATTTTACATTTCCCATTGGCCAACACTACATCATAGTAAAGTTCAAGACCTTACATGGATTCAAACACAAAGTGACATGGATTTGAAGCCCTGCCAGAACTAGCCAACTCGTTGAGCATCTCACGTCTATTTTCTATTATTTTGGGCATTACCGGTTCGATGGGTTTTGTGAGAAAGTTGCTTTCTTCAACCGTCTTGTGTTTCTTAGGATGTATGTGGCCACTTCTTTCTCATCTCTTCGTTGCCATTCGTATCCTATCCACATGAATGTCTCAAGATGCAACAACAAACATCCCGGTACACATTTTGGTTTACTCCATATTTGGTCGATCGGAATTCCTTTGTCGGATATAGAGAGCTGAAAACAATGCAATTTATGTAATATAGATCAACAAAGTACCTGAAAGTAAAACAAAAAAGGACATGAACGACTCAAAGCAACAATTTGCTAAGATGCCTTCTCAGTGCTCCAAACACAAACGCAGGCTATATCACACGAATCCGACTAAAAGCTTAGAGACGATTTTACGCCATAACGATGACGATTCAGCTTCTAATCGTTAGCAGGTCTGTTTTATTCTGGGTTCAAGACAAAACTGAATTTCAATAGGATGCTAAATCTTGGTTACATTATGAGGAAATGTAGGCTGTGGCGTGTTTACGAAGTAAGAACTAAAGAAGCTTGATTTATCGGCGTTTGTGGAAACACAGACGTTGTCGTTTTCATAAATTAGAAAGTCTCTTCGTCAGATCTCAGATGGGCCTCACGCTGTACAAGAAGCCTTCAACGTTACACGTTCTACTTAATCAAACGGTGTCGTTTTAGCGAAGCAGAAACTAGAAAGTGTTTTCTTCTTCTTCGGCGGCCAGACACAAGTCCACGAACAAAGACGACGGCGACGACAATGAAAGAAGAGAAGAAACAAGAAAACTTTACAGTGACAACAAAGAAGATAGCTTCATCGTGCGATGTGGAAGCGTTGAAGAAATGCTTAGAAGAAAACAAAGGAGATCATTCAAAGTGTAAGTCTCAGGTAGAAGCTTTTAGATCTTCTTGTGCTCTTCCTCAACCCAACAAGAAATAAACCCTAAAATTCGATTTGGAAGTTTATGAGAATTCCTCTGTAATAAAACTCAGACCAATGTGGTCTGTTGTATGATGATTGTAATGAACAACTGTTTTTTTTACACAATACAATATCATTCACATATATGGATTGAGTAGAGAACATGAATCTTGATCATTGAGGTAAATCTGATTTCTCGAATGTCAAGTTACCAGACTCGTCTCGTTCAAAGAGATGTTCGATTAGTTCGTCCCAACTAACTCTACGGTTTCGTCTTATCCTGTAAGTTGGTTTAACAGAAGATGATGATGATGATTCACCCACCATTGGTGCAATCGAGTCTGTGTCTTCTTCTTCTTCCTCTGTTTCTACTTCTTCTTCTTCGGTTTCGTCTTCTTGAGTTTTGTCGAATGTTCCGTACTCATAGGCCATTGACTCTGCGTGAGGTACATCTAACGTTACTGCTCGTCTTAACGCTGCTCTGTACTCCAAGTTGTGCTCTCTGGCTAATGATTCTTGCCTCTCCATCCTTTGCTTCTCCGGGATCTCCATTTTCTTCTCATTCTCCATCATTAGCTGTAGAGATCCGCAGAAGCAAATTAGTGTAATAGTTTACCGGTAAGGATTTAGCGTCTAGTGAGGTTGGTGAATACTTACGTTGAGAGCTCTCTGAGCTTCTCGTTCGATCCAGATGATGGCGTGGTCTGAAGTTGCGTTACAAGAAAGAACAATGTGTTCGAATCTTCCATCTACCGGCACTGCTGTCTTCACAACCGGAGGATATCTTCCTAATCTGCAAGAACCAATTACCAAAACGTCATCTTCACAACAGATTTAGCTCTATCACACGATGATCACAGAGCAAAACTATGATTTGTCTTCAATGTAATGGCACATAAGACATTTGATATTGCAAACTAAGTGAGATTGTGGGTTGCTTTAGAACCATGGTCCCTTAAGTAATATGTGTAAATCTATAGATTTGTGTGTTATGTACCTGCAAGGCTTTCTTTCGACGATGTGATACATGCGACCAGGAGCATAAAGCCGTCTAGGATCTTTGAGCATCTTTTGCTCTGGAACACATGTATCCTTCATGCACCTTATGCATAGCAAACATGGCAAACTGTCCACAGACAAAAAAACAAAACCCATTACAAATAAGCAGAGTTATGGAAGGTGTTCTACAAAACAAAGTGAACTAACCAAAGCTATGTATACTAACAGCTGTGAAATGTGCCATAAGAGCATTCAAAACATATAAAGGACAGATGTTTCGATTTTTTTCTACTATACTATACTTAGTAGACCGGAGAATGTCGTGTGTTATTGCTGAAAGTTTTGAAAATAACATACTCTGAACCCTCTGGATAGTATAACTGTCCAAAAACACAGATGATTCTTTGAGACATGTGTCACAGTGATTAGTGAGATAGCTTTACCAGAATACAGACTTGAATATGTCTTCTAGAGGTGTAGCTGTCCTAGGCAAGAAATCATCCTAAAGCAAACAGAAATAAACAAATACTTTAGATTCCACATATACAATAGCCAAAAACTTGTATCATAAAGTTAGACACACCTGAAGTATGACAGAGTTAATCACATCTGCATATCTAACAGCCAAATTCAACGACATACACCTCGCAGGCGCAATAGCGAAACACCTAACTCTCTTTCTATCAATATTCCCCAATCTTTCCGGATGTCGAACCACTAACAAAGCCAACATTGTAGCTACACCAGACCCAAGTGAATGTCCAGCAAAAGTCAGAGTATAACTCGGATACTTTTTCACCAACTCTTTCAAAACTTTACATTCCTCATCTAACACATAACCAGCAGACTTCACAAGCCCGTTGTGCACATAACCACCATCAAACTTCCTTTCACCAAGCTTATTATCCAAAAGCATTGCATAATCACTCTCCTTAGCCAAATTCAACCCCCGGATTGCAACAACTATATCTTGATGAACATGATCAAGATACAATATATAAGCTGGAGCACGACCCTGAGTGTCTTCATAAGTCTTCTTTAGAAGCAACCAATCAGGGTTAATCCCATATCCTTCTGGAGGCTCCCACAAAGGATTTCGAATATCATCCTCGTAAACAGCTAAAATATAACGACAAAACCGAGGAACCGGTTCGAATTCATCAGTTGTTGCAAGTCCCCAATCTTCACTGTCGTGACCAGCAGTATAAAGACAACGTTTATAACCCCAACGTGCACAACCAAGACAGTAAACACATTCTAAAAGAGGGCAACAACCACATAGAATCGACATGAACAGATACAGAGTTATAACAACACATTCATCATCATAGACCAATGAAGCAGCACACCTAACGATCAAAACATAAACTTTTAATGTTTAAACAAAGAAATTTCAAAACTTTAGTACACCCAACTGAAGAATCTTGAACTGAAGCTAAAACCAAAGAAAAAAAAGTCAACTTTGTGAATGGGAAACAATGTTAATGGAAATGAAATTGAAGATTGAAGTTCTAATTGCTACTTTATAGACAAAAACATGGGAAGAGGATTAGATCTCACTACTTATTCTATGTTCTCTTATGAATTTTGTTCTTCTCTTCTCTAAAGCTCAAATCAAGATCAATGATTTCGAGAAGGAACTGAAGAATTTGAGAGAAGATAAAGAAGAGAAGGGAAGTGTCTTCCCGTGGAAAACGGAAGAGGAAATGGAAATCATGCCATAGAAGGAAGATTCAAAACTCGCTGGACTCGTGTTAGCTTTGCTTTCTTTATTTGTGGCAGTGACTTTGGGGTTAAACTTGCAGTTGCAGAGCTACTTTGGAGCTTGCTGTGTTGTGTTGTGTGAAGAAGATAAAATATAAATAATACTATTTTCTTACAAAATTTTGGTTATTAATTTAAGAGTTAAATTTCGAGATAATTAGTGTTAATTTTTGTTTAATTTGTCCCAAGTTTCTAGATTTAGACTGAAAAAGTTCATCAACATTACACAATTACAATTAAAAATGAGAATTTGGTGGTTGTAGTAGTTGTGTAACTTGTTTAGTCAAAATAAATAGTGGTTGATTTTCATTAGTCATATTATTTTATTGAATAGATTCCATATACAGTAGAAATTCTATAAATTAATAATGTTGGGACCATGAAATTTTCTTAATTTATAGTGAAATTAATTTATTCTATAAATTAATAAATATTATTTTACAGGATAAATTAATATTTATTAATTTATAGAAATATTTAAGCAAAATATAACACTATCTTCTTTCGGAATAGAATAAATGTCAATAGCCTACTCGAATATCTAGGTGCAAATGAAGCATACTCAAAAATTCAGAGTTTTTCGAAGAAATTGTGATTTCTGTTTATAATGTTGGTGAAGAACTTGAAGACGATAATGTGAAACTTTCTTAAATATTGACACGTAAGGAAGCAATTATCGCGTCTAAAACTCTTCACAACTTTTGGATGCATATCAAAAAGACAACACCAAGAGTTTTTGATGCAATAAAGAAAATTAGAGATGAACTTCAGAAAGATTCAAACTTTAAGAAAAAACAAATATAACTAAAGTCATATTGTACTAGATTACCTTTAAAAGTATGTTTAAGATTAGTAATTATTGATTTATGATATTATTGAGACCATATTTTGACAAAGAGATTTCAAAAAAAATTATTATCTTATTATCTTATCGATTTTGGTTAATTTTTACATTGACCCGACTTGGAATCGACATAATTTATTAATTTATCGTGTTTATTAATTTACCGAATATTAATTTATAGAGTTTCTACTGTAACTGTTTGTAACTGTAAATTCTGAACATTAATGTAGATTTCAATCTAAATTTTTATGTAGGAAAAAAAATTAAGGAAGTAGTTTTTTTCTTGACAAACAGAAAATCACAATGGCTTTTGAATAATTCTCAATTAATTTTCTTTGGCTGGTTCTAATTTAGTATTATATATTAAAAAGAAAATCATATATAGCAACTGTAAATTCATTTAAGTTAGGTTGGTAGCTGCTAATTCCATCTACTGGCTTTACTATTACCTAGAGGTCAAAAGAGTCATGGAAAGGAAAACAAGTTTATACGCCTTTGGGACCAATTGCAATTATTTTGTGATGTGTTTCCTATTACAGAACTTGCAAGTTCAGAATTTTCAAGCACTACAATAAATTATGCAATCAAATTCATTTAAGTAGCAAATTGCCAATTCAGCTTTTGTTAGAAAAAGCCTATGTGCAATCAATTCATATCATTTCTTCTAGAAAGTCCATACTATTCAAAACCTAAGTTCAGCTTTTGTTAGAAAAATATATATCTACAATAGTATAAGTTCAAAATGTAACCAAGATTTGGCATCCTATCGATTGATAAAGTTGAGAGTTTTACATTTCCCAATGGTCAACAAACCATATATAATATATATATGCTCGAGAGATTAAATAGATTCAAACACAAAATCACTTGGATTTGAAGCCCTGCCCAAACTAGCCAACTCGTTGAGGATCTCACGTCTCTTTTTAAAAACTTTGAGCTTTACCGGTTCGATGGGTTTTGTGGAGAAAGTTGCTTTCTTCAAACTTGTTGTGTTTCTTAGGATGTATCTCGCCACTTCTTTCTCATCTCTTCGTTGCCATTCGTATCCTGTCCACACGAATGTCTCAAGATGGAATAACAAACATTCCGGTACACATTTAGGCTGGATCCATTTTTGGCCTATCTGATTTCCTTTGGTAGAAGACATATTTAGCTGAGAACAGTGCAATTTATGTAATATTAGATCAACAAAGTACCTAAAAGTGAAGTTTTGGAAAAGACAAAAAAAGGTAGCTGACTAGTGAAATTGCTTACGTCGGTGAGCTTGAGGATTTGCAACTTAGGAGAAGCTTCAAGCATGAACGTAAGTAGATTCCACCACTTCCTTTTATCTGTATGTAGTTACAAAGATAAAAGCTGATGGAAGATGCTACCACTAGGATACTTGATCTGTGCATGAGGTAACATTAATCAGTACACAAAACATTTCTGGCTCAATTGCATAGAAAATATGTCGAAAAACTAAAATCTAAAAATTACCTCTAAGGGTGATAAGTGTATGGAAAGACGTTTGGCTGAAGTTAGAGATTCCAAAATGTTCTCATTTTCTATATCAGAAACGTCACTGACTTTTGCCTCGGCCAGTTCTGGCGCTTTCTCAATCAGACAAGAGTTAAGATACTTGAACCTTCTTATGTTCAAGTATTTCAAAGAAGGGGCATTTATCACATAGCAGCATCCATACCCAAATCCAGAATCCTCTATGGTTAATCTCTCTAATGATGGCACGGCGATAGTGAAAGTTTCCATACATTCTCTGTATCTATGTACTATCAAATCCCGAAGACTAGGACAACCACATAAAAGGTTGTAAACAGAGTCTTTGCCATAAAAATGTACTTTGTAAAGGTGGAGCTTTCTAAGGGACTTCAAACAAACCCGATAAGGAAAATATAAAAGAATGGAATGCTTGAGTGTTAAGGTCTCAAGTGTCTTATTATTATCATAGATGCACAAACCACTCGGAAATCTGGCTGCACATAACTGAGAAAAGTTACTGTAATAGTCCAGATCCAATACCAAATTACGCACATGGCGTGCAAACGCAATTCCAACCAATATTCCAAGATCTGAAGCATCAAGTTGATTACTAAATTCCAAATCCAAACTCTCTAGAAACGGAGCTTTATGTAACATAAAAAATCTGTAAACATCCTCTGAAAATGTTTGGTGATACTTAGAAACAAATTTGAGATTTTGCACCGTTTTCCAAACATGTCTCCAACGTTTAGACAAAACACTCGTGGCTACGACAGTTTTTGTCGGAAGTGAAGACATTATATGAACAAGCAAAGCTTCATGCAATTCACTGATTCTGTCCTCATTCTCAAAAAGCCTCAAACAATCACCACCGCTTTCGTTGTAAAATTAGAACGAAAGAAAAGGAGTTTTAAGGTTCAAAGATTTATTAGTGTTAGAGCTTACAGCTAAAATAAAACCATAGAAAGGGGTTCGAGAAAAAAAAGGACATAAACGAAAGAAAACAACGTACCATAGTTGTTCCATCGTCGTTAATAGAGCGAGTAAAAATCCTTCAGAGTATGCCTTCTCAGTGCTCCAAATGCCAACGCAAACGCATAAAAACACACTAAAAACTGTAGATATGGTGACGCCAAAACGTTAGCGAGACAGAAAACACTAAAAGAGTATCAACAGTGAGTTTTATTTTTTATTTGGGTTCGATATTAAACTGAAATCACAAGCCAGAAAGGAAAAAAAAAAAAAAAAA
>Ga0041059_1000754_pt1 | contig 25288 bp, 18 predicted proteins | sample AraColnosormetaG_FD_56232 | JGI IMG/M metagenome (GOLD analysis project Ga0041059, IMG submission 56232) | Arabidopsis roots microbial communities from North Carolina, USA - Col MF nosort | ecosystem: Host-associated > Plants > Roots > Unclassified | place: USA: North Carolina | collected... | reverse complement strand
GGCGGTGGAGGTGGTGGCGGTGGAGGTGGTGGCTGTTGTTGCTGAGGTAGAACATTTTCTTGTGGTTGCTGAGCTGCTGCAGCTGCTGCTGGTGCTGCCTAAGGAATTCAGTTCATTAACTCTTCAAACATTCTTCTGATACCCTGAATCTGTCCTAACAGTGATGTATTGATGGCAACCTGATCTTCGACTGGAACATCACCTACTGGTGGTTGAGCTTGTCAATCAGCGGATGCATCTTCAACACGGTTAACTCTTTGGTTCGCAAAACGTCCTCTTTTCCTTAAGGGTGCCATTCTGACAAACCGAACATCAATATCAGAACAATCACAACAATTCTAATTAACAAAACTAAAGCTCTAGTCTTACTTCTTATGGTGTTTTATTATCTTTTAGAAAAACCCCCTTCCCGTTTATCAAATACTAAAACCTTTTTATTTTTAAAACACTTCGTTAAAATCTATCTTTTAAGAAAACTCTTCGACTTAGCCTTCCGGGTCAGCACCGGCTTGACTTTACCTGGCTCTGATACCATTTGTCACACCCGTCTCCCTCAACATTGAGACGACGTGCTTTTACCTTACTTATATTTTCCTCTATTCCACTTTCTTAATTCAAATATAAACTTTTCTTAAAAAGAATCTTAAATCATTGAAAACTCTGTAATAAGTCGTAAAATAAAATAGCAAATAAAGAAAATAAACCGAGATTCCCAAAATACACCATAAGCGAGACGGACTTGAGCGACTACACACGATTCTCATCATGACCTGAGAAAAAAGGGGTGAGTAATGAATTACTCAGTGAGAGGATCTTTTCCGTCCACTTGAAATACGATACACGATTGTACTTTCAAACCATACTCAACAATCACATAGAAAATGGGTTGGTCAAATTTTTCACCCTCTACTATTTACAATCTCAATATTCCCCCCTGAACTTTTGGCTCCTTGAAATATCACCATCAACTAATATATTCTCAAAATAACTAAATGTACTTTTGGATTCATGTGAAATACTACGCCTCCAATTGAACTAGTGATTAAACCGGGATTAACCATAAACCCGCGTTCGTTGTACCGCGATTGCGATTAATCCAAGTAATCACCCATGACCCGATTGAGAAACGACATCGTTTTCTCATTTTTTCAACTCTTCGAAACATAAGGAAAACGACGTCGCTTCATCCACCCATTTGAACAAGTGCGACTCATTTTCCCTCTAACATAACATAATTTCCAATCAACATTAACTCGTTTAATCAACAATTTTAACCAATCAAAATGCATACTTGTAATGCAATAGCGCATTTGTAAAATCTACGGTATGGATTATCCTTTGTCTTTGATGTAAATGTGATTATCTCTTCCCCACACCAGCATTTCGAGGGCACACCAATGAGACAAAGACGACGCCCAGAGCTGGAAGCACTTGAGTAGCTCGTGGTGCTCATTTTTTTAGATTTGGTAACTGAAGAACTCTAAACCCCCAAAATTCGATTTTCCCCTTCCTCTCTCAAGAACCCTAATTTTGGTCTGCAACAATGACTTTATCGATTCGAATCGATTTGTTTAGAAAATAAGAGAGAAAACAACGTCGTTTCTCAGTCGAGTCATGGATGATTATTCGGATTACTCGCAATCACGGTACAGTAAAGGCGGATTTATGGTTAATCCCGGTTTAATCACTGGTTCAATTGGAGGCATAGTATTTCACATGAATCCAAAAGTACATGTAGGTATTTTGAGAATATATTAGTTGATGGTGATATTTCAAGGAGCCAAATGTTCAGGGGAGAATGTTGAGATTGTAAATAGTAGAGGGTGGAAAATTCGGCCAACCCATAGAAAATAGACACCACACTCATATAGTTTGCATCACTATATAAAACTATAACACACAACTCATTCTTGCTTAAGCAAGATCTCCACATCATTTCCAGGTTCGATCATTTCCCTCACCTTTGAACCTATCTAGTTCCACTGGACTCGTTAGTCTTTTATTGAGCTACAAAGAACCCGTCAATTCAATGTAGACCATTTTCCACTGTTCCACTTTTCATCATCTCAAAAGATGTTGATTCCACGTTCTCATATAACACATATAATTAACTGTTATCACAAGTACAATAATTCAATCATCCTATATTTCTAGAACAATCATCTTATCATCAATCCTAATTAACAATTCATTATTACTAAGCAAACAGATCTATTCCTATGCAATGAATCATGAAGCATAAACATAGAAACTTGTAATCGAATCTCCGCAGATCACACCCTCACCTTAGCAACTCGGAATGGGACACAAACTGGGAGAAAAAAGTTGAAGATGCCTAGACAATATCTGAAACTTGCAGCAGAAGAAAACAGCACAAAGACAAGTTAGGGTTTCTGTAGTTTTGACAAAACAACTGATTCTGCTCAACAAGCAATCAACATGGCAGGTAGGGTATACCTTTCCTAGTGACGACGAAGGGTTCCGTGTCTTACCTAACACTTCCTCTATCGGTATCCACTGTCGTCTTGTCCTTAGCTGATCAGATATGACCGGAATCTGTTCTCCAAAATGGCAAGTTGAATCTGAAATCTGATACTTAGTTATTTATGGGTTCAGAAACCGTGACTTTTGTCCAACTTTAAACTCGAATTGTGGATAGAGTTTACCTCGTAACAGAGATCCGTTTGTTGCTGTGTGTTCCTCACTGTGAGATCTATCCAACAACACCAATAGCGTGATCTGGTTCCTTCAGATCTGACGGGAAACCGCTCACTAATAACTCTACTTGGACTGATATCTTTCTTCCTGTTCTTTACTAAATATTCAAATAGATTGAATGATAAACCATAAATCCTCAAGGAACTACACATAATATCATGAGAAGAGATCAACATGAGGTTAGGATCCTTACCCAACAAGCCGGTGACAACCGGTGATGACTACGACTCACGTTACGCGGCGATCTACTTGACGTTGCCACCTCTACACAATAGAAACTGCATCCACGAACCAAACCGACGACTCCGATCTAAATGTTAGTGTCTTGAAGTTGTAACTCTCCTTAGTTTCTCAATGTTATGATCGATAATGGTGATGAAGCAAGGTTGCAGGGACGAAGACGACGTTATATACACATGTATATACACACTTCATGATTAGGTTTTGTTGTTAGGTTTTTGTTGGGCCTATAATGGGCTTAGTGAGAAATTGAGTCTCACATTGAAACCTTATATTACAGATAAAATCTTAGAATTAATGGATTTGGGTAGATAATAATATGGGGCGCTATACTATAGGTAAAATCATATAATTAACAATCAAAATATAAATATACAATCTTAAACACTAAATAGAATTATTTTTTTAAAGAAACACATCTCAATTCTTTTATAAGAAGTTTATACATTATAAACGTAAAATGGTCTCTATTTTCCCACGAGAACGATCGTATCTAGCCAGATAAAGCCCGATCTTTGACCTTTGTCTGTATACACATGAAACGGAAGTTAAATGCTTATTTCCCCACCAATTGAAAGTTCGAGAGCTTAATGTCCATGAATCCTGGTTTCGTCGGTTTAGTGCGTAAACCCGAGACGAAACAATGTTTCGGTCGTAACTTAACCAAAAAAAAAAAACAGATTACAACCTATTGTCGTTGTCTTCATAAAAATCAAAATCCCAAAACCCCCAAATTCAAATTAAGAACCCTAAAAAGCTGAATTCTTAATTTTGTAATTGAAAACCGGATTTCCAGTTTAGGATGAGCAACCTTTCATCGAGTTCGACGGGATCAACGGGACCACGTGGAAGAGGAAGAGTGGTCGAAGTGCCATCAAGATGATGGTGCGAGGAACTAAATTGGTAGTCAACATAAAATTGAGGATTTAAATCACCAAGTACATAGTTCATGCTTTAAACCAACGAAAATGGTAAACTAATGATTTAAATGACATTTTTCCCAATGTATATATATAATAACTACCCAACACTATGAATCATGATAGTTCCTTTTTTCTTTGATAATATTAAGGACATCAAGGCACTAACAAACATGGCAACCTTATGAAAGTATAAAACAATTTACATAACAAAAAGGTTAAGACCAATTAGTTTAACTAAAAATGAATGTTATCGAATTTACAAAATTATACGTGATTTGAAGTATTCCATTATATACATTTTTTTTGGGACAAATTCCATTACATACATGTTTTTTTTTGGGACAAATTCCATTACATACATGTTTTTTGGGGACAAATTCCATAAACAAAAAATACTTCACTTTTTTTCTCTCTCTCGGGCAACTTTCTAAATCTAGTTTTTTTTTCTTCTTTTTTTTTATTTCTTTTTAATCTTCACTTGAGGTTTACGACTTCAACGGTGAATCAAGGGGGAGCAAGCTTCCTTCTCCAACAACGGTGATGTGTGTTATTCGTCATGTGACGCATCTATGGCTCTTTCATGGCGGTTTGAGAAGCTATGATATCGTTCGCTCTGATTCGAGGACGGAGGTTTCATAGACGAGTGTCTCACGGCTCATCCGCCCTATTGGCCGCTGCGACTAGCGGTGGAAGTTATCCGACGACTTTTTTCGTGCTATGTTTGTCAATCTCCCAAAATATTTCTGTATCTAGATTATTCTTTTTTGGTTCATTATAAATAAATATATTTAATTTTAAACGTTCATAGTGTATTTTAAATTTGGAACCAATAAAATGGGAGAGAAATAACACATGTCAAATAAAGAGATGACATATGTCACAACTTTAGAACATATGTTTTGTGAAAAACTTATTTTATTATATAAGATATGTTGGTTGTAACAAAAAATAAAATAAAAAATTCTACTTCACGGGTTCTCTCCTAGTTTCTTTAATGAGTTATCCGAACCAAATAAAAACTTGATTCGAATCCGGATTTTATTCAATCGAACTGAACTAATCAAAATTTCATCAAAAAGTAATAAATCTTCTTAATATATTTATATCATTGAAACATATTAAAAGTCTATAAAATAATTAGGTTTTTAATAAAGAAATCCAGCCCCAATCCAAAAGAAAAGACCAACTAATTCCTCGCCTTTTGCAATTTCGTATAATTATTTCCCAATTTTTGTGTTTGTTAATTAAATCTCTAAATGTTCGCTGACTTCATAAATTTGGATTACGTAAAAAACGACTTTCATTAGTAAAAAGCTGAAGAAGAGTGGTGAACATATTGTACCACGACCCCTCTTGTTCTACACATCTATCGAAAAGCTTAGAGACTAACAATATTTTATGTAAGAAAGTTGTTTTTTTTTATTCTAGACTTTCACATGATAACAAAAAATATAACATATATCTAGCTAGATATTTACATAATGATTCCATAGTAGAATCATATTTTTGTTTGTGTGAAATGATTGTAATGTTTTCCTCATCTTGAAGATTCAAATCCTTTTTTTCAGAAGTTGTACAAACCACAACCAAATATCTTTATCTTCCACCTCAACCATTGTTTAAAGAATTAGCTACAAACATTTACGGTTATCTTCCACCTCAACCATTGTTAACAGTTAGACTTTTATGAAGTCAACAAATTCTTAAAGACAATTGGCAAACGCAAAATTTAGTCATTTTATCCAAAATTCTAAACTGAAACGGAGCCAAAATAAAATTCAGTTTTATTTGGTGCCTAATTTATAAAATCCAATAATACGTAACCCACAAATCTCGAACCAAACTATACCAAAGAATACCCAAAATTAATATCAGATTTGAGGCACGTGAGATACGCCTGCTAAGATACACACAGCTCGAAATCTGAGTCCTTCTCTTCTTTTTCGCCATCGGAAAGTTCTTACCTTCGATTTCAATTTCTTGCTTTCTTCTCAGTTCGTCACGATCGGAGCTTTTTGTCCGATCTCAAATGCCCAAACTCCTCCATTTAGTTATCTTCCCGGTAGCATCTAAGTAGCTTGAAATCCCTAATATCGGAGTTGCTCTCTCCCAGAAAATCTCGAGAGGTTCAAGTAACGAAAATGGCTTTGGTGGCGGCTTTAGAGGCGGATCTTCGCGCTCTCTCCGCCGAAGCGCGGCGGAGGTATCCCGCCGTGAAAGACGGAGCCGAGCACGCAATCCTAAAGGTTAGGATTTCTCCACAGTAATGTACAAGTGTGTTGTTCGAGCTTGAATTCACTGTAATCATTGAGATTCAAATTGGTGTTTGTTTTAGTTAATTCGCATTATAATTTTCCACTTTAGACTCTAAAATTGAATTGTTGAACTCAGTGAGCTTGGAGAATGGATAGCATTTACATTGTTGGAATCTTTGTTGGAATGTTTCTGGTGAATTGAATTGTTAAATGTGGAGTCATTCTTGCTTTTTCAGCTTCGGTCGTCATCGAGTGCCAGTGATCTTTCAAGCAATGAAGACATTCTTCGGATATTTCTGATGGCGTGTGGAGTCAGGAATACAAAGCTTAGTGTTATAGGACTTTCCTGCTTGCAGAAGCTTATATCTCATGATGCAGTTGAACCATCATCTCTAAAGGAGATACTTTATACATTGAAAGATGTAAGTTGGGGTTTCTGTACCTCTCTGCATTATATTAGATAGTAATATAAAGCTATCCTTCGTCTTCTTCTTTTTTATTTGAGTTAAGGCAAAACAGCTATCTGACGCCGTGTTTCCTTACTTGCAGCATTCAGAAATGGCAGAAGAAAATATTCAACTAAAGACTCTACAAACTATTCTAATAATATTTCAGTCTCGACTACATCCAGAAACAGAGGTGAATACACCAAGCTTGATCTAGTAAGAATGGAAGTCTAACACAAAACTGCTGGTAGTCGAAGTTGGAAATTTAACAAAACATCAATCCTGATCCTGGTCTTTAACGTAAACAAAACTTAAAATAGTTTTATGCATATAACAATAGAATGCAGATGTCAGGAATTTTTTTTTTTTTTTGGAGTGACCCATCAAATAAGACCACTAAACCAAACTGTCCTGTACTAATGTAAAATCATTAGTTCTCCATTGATCTGCTTGCTTGTTGCTTTGATAACTTTAGCTTCTTTCTTAATTCCAGGATAATATGGTCCTAGGACTAAGCATCTGTCTCACGCTTCTTGATAATAACCGTCCTCCTAGTGTTTACAAGTACGTTGCTTTTATAAAAACCTTACCTCATTTCTCCTATATTATTATTTTCTTTTACTTTTTTGTTTTACTTTGTCAAAAATAAAATTTATGGTTTTGTTTTTTTTGGTCTCCTAGTACTGCTGCAGCTACCTTCAGGCAAGCAGTTGCATTGATTTTTGATCAAGTGGTTTCGGCTGAGTCCCTTCCTATGCCTAAATTTGGTTCGAGCAGTCAAACAGCAAGGACTGGATCAGTTACTGGAGATTTGAGTCAGAATATCAATAATTCAGGGTACGTCAGTCCTGATCAATTCTGTCTGTTGTACTCTTTTATCTTAAACTTTGTACTGTCTTTACTGGGTAAATATAGTATTAGAGCTTTGTGGAATTATGGTTATTTTTATACACACTGGGGGATGAAATGATTACATGCCGGTTGATTTGAGCTTTTCCTGATGAAGTGAAAGACATAGGCTCTCCTTTTTGAACTTACGCTTTAGTCAATTGGAACCTTGGCATTTGGTATTATTTATTTGATAGACTAATAGAATTATGAAAGCAGGCCCTTGGAGAAGGATGTTATCGGTGGTCGATTGACAATAAGAGACACCCTGAGTGAAACCGGTAAACTTGGTCTGCGGTTGCTTGAGGACCTGACAGCCTCAGCTGCAGGTGGATCTGTATGTGTTACACTATATTGATTTTGGTGCTGTATCTTTTCTCCAGCTAAGTATCGTTAAAGGGATATCACCGAATTAATTGTTATATTCATGCTTTACAGGCAGCTTGGTTGCATGTTACTTCTCTTCCAAGGACGTTTTCCCTCGAACTAATTGAGTGAGTTGGCAAGGCTTTTTAAACTCTAGTTGCATATGTTGAAGTGAAAGTTGAAAAATCATGTTTAAAATGCACGAGTTCTCAATTTACTTGGCAGGTTTGTTTTGTCGAACTATATATCAGTTTTTAAGATACTACTTCCCTACGAACAGGTAATGCTAGGATATTTCCTGGTGGGCACTTGTTTTTCATCCTTCCATTAGCGTGATGACCTAACTGTAAAAGTTTGCCTATTTATTCATCAGGTTTTGCGTCACCAAATCTGTTCCCTTCTGATGACATCGCTTCGGACCAGTTCAGAGGTAAAATCATGCCTCATTACCTTTTGTATTGTATGCGTCCATGTGATCTAAAATATAATTTGGATTAGCATTAAAGTATATCGAATGCGCTTACTTATAAGATTTTGTTACTGCTCAGCTCGAGGGAGAAATGGTTGAACCTTATTTTCGCCGGTTAGTGCTGCGGTCGGTTGCGCATATTATAAGACTGTATAGTTCGTCTCTCATCACAGAATGCGAGGTACAGTATGCAAAACTTTACTTGTTCATTTTAAACTTTGTGCTATTGACCACAAAGGAACAAGCACATGAAATGTGTTCTGCGGATGACTATGATCTCTGCAAGTTCTCTTTACTGATGTGCGTCCATCCCATTTCTGTCTGTGCACAGGTGTTCCTAAGTATGCTCGTGAAAGCTACATTTTTAGATTTGCCATTGTGGCATCGCATTCTTGTTCTTGAGATTTTGCGGGTAATCGTTACATTCCATTATTACTATTTGCACATGTATGTATCACAGAATAGGAATTTGTGCTCAATTCTTTTCAGTTCACATTTCTAAGGTATCTTGTGTGTCTGTGCATTAATAGGGGTTCTGTGTTGAGGCAAGAACATTACGGATTCTTTTCCAGAACTTTGATATGTAAGGCTAAATACTTCTCTTTGTCCTTGTGATGTACTCAATGTTGCATGTTTAGGAAACTCCCGTCTCGTTCTTTCTTCACACTGCAGTTGAAAAAGTTTCTAAATCTTATTGGTTTTTCTTGTGATTCTACTAACTTTTACTATGGACTTTTGGTAAAGATTGTAATGTTATGTCTGGTGTTATAGAATTCTCTGTTCGTCCTTTTTTTCTTTCCCTAATTATGTCTCTCGTGTGATCTAATATTAACTTTGTCTTTCAAGGCACCCCAAAAACACGAATGTTGTGGAGAGCATGGTCAAAGCACTTGCTCGAGTTGTTTCTAGCATACAGGTGGGTGTGTAGGGCAGGACGCCCGTTATGTTTCCTGTAGTCTCAATTTGCATTAGTTCTAGTAGTCGCTAATTTTGATTTGTTTATTAGTTGGTTTTAGATGTGCATTTAGTTTTACTTATTATGTGTACCTGAAAAGATTCTATGGAAGAATTTCAGGAACTGTATAGTGGCTTGTTTATTATAGCTCAAGAATTGAAATCGCATAATAGGAGTAAAACTTGGAACATAGCTTAATTCTAGAGTTGGTTTCCTTGGAAGTAGTTTCAGGAGACGAGTGAGGAAAGTCTAGCAGCTGTTGCTGGGATGTTTAGTAGCAAAGCTAAAGGTAACCAATTATTTGATGCTATGATGATTATTCATTACCTCTAAGGACCTCAGAATTCGATTAATGTTACTTCATTCTAAGAAAGATGTCATTAAATATATTCCCTATTGCTGTAGGAATTGAGTGGATTCTTGATAATGATGCATCCAGTGCTGCTGTTCTCGTTGCGAGTGAAGCTCATGCAATAACGTTGGCAATTGAAGGCTTACTTGGAGTTGTTTTTACAGTTGCCACATTAACAGATGAAGCAGTAGATGTTGGGGAGGTAATTGATGCAGGGTTCTCCTCTGCTATTACATATTCTTTCTACTCTTTACCTGATTGTCTCTTGTGTTTCATACTTACATTTCTTCAAACCATCAGCTTGAATCTCCCAGATACGAGCATCTTCCTTCATCAGATTATACTGGGAAAACCTCACTTCTCTGTATCTCAATGGTAGATTCATTGTGGTTGACTATACTTGACGCATTTTCCCTTATATTATCAAGGTATAACAACCCTTTTGTCAGACTATACATTGATTGTGAAGAGGCAAACACTGAGGACTTTGTTTAAAATAATTGTTCTTGAAGGTCACAAGGAGAGGCAATCGTATTAGAGATACTGAAAGGATATCAAGCATTTACTCAGGTAAATGCAAACCAGATTCGAAGTGTCCATATGTTATGTGGCTGCTAATTGTCGATGTGTGGAACAAATGTGTCCCTGCTATACAGTTTTTACATTGCCACTTAAGCGTATGTTGTCTACCTATCCAGAAGAATTGACGGGTATCCTTCAAATAATTTTTTCAGGCATGTGGCGTTCTCCATGCTGTAGAACCCTTGAACTCTTTTCTTGCATCGCTTTGTAAATTTACTATCGTTTTGCCAACTGATGTGGAAAGGAAAAGGTACCTTGAATATTTTGCTATATATCATATGAAAGTTACTTAATCAATGCAAGCCAGATAACTTTTTGTTATTAAATTTGTAATTTCAGCAGCGTCGTACAGTCGCCTGTGTCCAAACGTTCTGAAGTACAGGTTGATCTGAAAGATGTCATTGTCCTGACACCCAAGAATGTTCAGGTATTTAATTTGATATTCTTTATTTAGGGTTTCATTCTTTCGTACATGCACATCTTGAAACAAAAAAAGTATTCTTACCCATTTATAATTATTTGGTTAAACGTACTTGGCTGACCTAAGACCGTCTGATCTTTGTTCAGGCATTGAGAACACTCTTCAACATCGCTCACAGGTTGCATAACGTGTTGGGCCCATCATGGGTGTTGGTGAGTGTTTTGCTTCAACTATGTTCAAGTAATCTATCTCTTGATAACGAAAATCCTAAATGAATACAGGTTCTTGAAACTCTGGCAGCCCTAGATCGAGCTATTCATTCTCCTCATGCAACTACCCAGGTAAATTTGGCAAAACCCCATGCAGGATTCTGTCTTTTTACTTGTATAATACAACTTGATATTTATTATAGTTAGGTTATCACTTTATCTTTTTCTCTGATATCTGAATGCTCTTACAAAGCTTATAGGGCAATATAATATTATCTTTTATAGGAGGTTGCAACTGCAGTCCCAAAGCTTACCAGAGAGCCTTCTAGGCAGTACGCTGATTTTAGCATTCTATCCTCCTTAAATTCTCAGGTAAGCCATATCAATTTTCTTCTATAGTCTATGCCCTTGGATTGCTCTTGTTAAATCACTTCTTGCAAACTGGATCCTGAACATCTGATTCTTGACTCATTGCTTTCATCTTGCCAGCTGTTTGAGAGCTCAGCGCTGATGCAAGTGTCTTCTGTTAAATCACTTCTTTCTGCACTCCATATGTTGTCCCATCAATCCATGACAGAAACTTCAGGCAGTGTTTCATCAGCTTCAAGTAAACAAATTGGGAGCATCAGTTTTTCGGTGGACAGAATGATATCTATACTCGTAAATAATCTTCACAGTATGTTCTCTATTGATTAATGAAGTACATCTTCAGATTGTAGTCTTTCTTTTCTGTGCTATCGCCTTGTATATTGGTCTAGTCTCTGGATTATTTTGTATACTGGTCATTCTGATTAATCTTTGTATGCCAGGGGTGGAACCACTATGGGACCAAGTGGTTGGCCACTTTCTTGAGGTGACACGGCGTTCATAATTCTGTTTATTTGTAGGATATCCTGACATTGTTGTGGGCTTTACTGACACTTCAACTGCATATTGCAGCTCGCTGAACATTCAAATCAGAACTTGAGAAATATGGCGCTTGATGCCCTGGATCAATCCATATGTGCTGTCTTAGGTTCAGAGCAGTTTGGAGAAGATCCAGCCAGATCAAGAGATGCAACTTTGGATGTGAGATCTCTCTTCGCTGTCCTTGCTTAAATTCGAGAGTTTTCCATCTCATGCAGAAGGGACCTTACTTTGATTATTCTTCTCTTCTATTTTTTGTTATTCTTCCTAGGTAGACTCAAAGTCAACTGAGGTGAAGTCAGTTGAGTGTGCTGTACTATCTTCTCTCAGGGTTCTTTACTTTTCTGCTCAAAAGGCTGATGTTCGAGTTGGGTCATTAAAAATTCTTCTTCACGTACTGGAGGTATGTATAATACAATATGAACATTCAAAATCTTTGTTTACCTTTAATATCTGACATTTTGCTTCTGCATAAATCTTATATCATCAGAGATGTGGAGAAAAGTTATACTATAGCTGGTCGAGCATTCTTGAAATGTTGAGGTATGTTTCCTGCTTACTTTCCATTTTTTCCCACATATGTATAATTGAATTTTCCATTCTATTTGCTGATCCTATTCCTCACATATTCTCTTTAGGTCTGTTGCAGACGCATCAGAGAAGGATGTGGCGACCCTTGGGTTCCAGGTTAGTGAAGGATGACTTCCTGTAGATTCGATAAATTAGCAGTAGTGTACAGCCTTAGTCCATCTCTTACTTTATACCTTGTCACTGATACCTTGTTTGTTCTTCCCAGAGTCTCCGGGTTATTATGAGTGATGGACTTCCTACACTCCCGGAAGACTGTCTTCATGTGTATGTTCCTATCTCTGTTTAAATTACTATGTTTTCTTATTTTACATGCTGATACTTAGCTGCCAGAGATGTCAACACAATTCCTTGTCTTATATGGGATGGTAGTTAATGATATTAATATCTCAGGTGCATAGACGTTACTGGAGCTTATAGTGCACAAAAGACTGATTTGAATATAAGTTTGACTGCCATTGGCCTGTTGTGGACTTTGACTGATTTCGTAGCAAAAGGACTCCACCATGGGTCTCTAGTGGAGAAAGGATCGGGTAAATAACTGTCAAATCCTAGTCTGCACTCCTCACCTCAAGAGAAGCTCTATTTTTAAAAAATAGTAAGCTGAGCTGTTCCTGCAGGATTCAATAATGCAGATTCCACTCCACAGCAAACAAATGGCGAGGACGGGGAAAAGCATATGGGTAGCAATTCGGGCAAGTCAGATTATGAAGCTCCAATACAAGTGGTCAATCATGAGAAATTACTGTTCTTAGTCTTTTCGTTAATTCAGAAACTTGTTGATGACGAACGACCAGAGGTATTTTTCATAGACCACCATTTTTTTTGTAATGTGAATTTTTTTATTTCCTTTGAAAGTTGGTGACCCCATCACTTATATTTTTTAATCGCTATTAAATTTCCAGGTCAGGAATTCAGCTGTCAGGACATTTTTTCAGATTTTGGGAAGTCATGGAAACAAACTTTCAAAAAGCATGTGGGAGGATTGTCTATGGAACTATATCTTCCCAATGTTGGATGGCGCCTCTCACAAGGTGAGGAAATAGGTTCAATAGATTCATCTTAGAAGACCCTTGTGACAAGTGAATCTTTTTTGTAGGCTGCAACATCATCGAAGGACGAATGGCAAGGGAAAGAAATCGGTACTCGAGGAGGGAAAGCTGTGCACATGCTTATACATCATAGGTGACAAAAAAAATTTCGTCGTGTGGATATCTTCTGCATTGTCAATCTCTTTGTGATAGTCTTTGATGCCTGAATAACTCGTTTACATCAAAAGATTTTTACTAATTTTCCTACCATTGAACTTGCCATCCATTTTCTGATATGCAGTCGCAATTCAGCCCAGAAGCAGTGGGATGAAACATTTGTACTTGTCCTTGGAGGAATAGCCCGCCTCTTCCGGTCCTACTTTCCTCTTCTTGAAAGCTTACCTAACTTCTGGTCAGGTGAGTGAATTGTAATAATCCTTGACTGCCCTGCAGTGCTTATTGTTTAGGAGAAACTGAAATATCGTGAAACTTTCTGCTTCTGTAGGATGGGAGTCTTTGCTTGCTTTTGTTAAGAAAAGCATTTTCAATGGGAGTAAAGAGGTATCACTTGCAGCGATAAATTGTCTGCAGACAGCTGTTGTGTCCCACTGTGTCAAGGTAACAACGCAGCTATTTGAACAATCTATGAGCTACAATGTACACTGTCATATCCATATTTCACTCTCTTAACTTTTTTTTTTTTTATGAACTAGGGAAACTTGCAACTTCGATATCTTAATTCGGTACTGGACGTGTATGAGCTTGTTTTCCAGAAGTCATCGAGTTACACAGGTGACACAGCAGCCAAGGTGAAACAAGAGATTCTGCATGGTTTAGGTATTTCAATTTTCAGTAAAGTCTCTACATTTTCGTAGTCTTTTTTGCTGACTCAGATAAAAAAATTCAGTGAATAGAAAAGGCTTTTAAAGTGTTCTCTTTAGCGTGACATAATTTTTGCAACATTTGGTTCTTACTCTTTCCTTTTTTTTTCTCGTTTAATGTTTTTACAGGTGAATTATATGTGCAATCATCGAAGATGTTTGATGATAAAATGTACATGCAATTGTTGGGAATTGTTGATTTGGCTATAAAACAGGCCATCATAAATAGCGAAAATTTCGAAACTGAATATGTAAGTTTGTTCTCTAATCATTTACTTTCTTCTTGCTCTCAAGCACTCATTTTAAGCTTATTCCATTTATTATTTCAAGGGACATGTACCCCCTGTACTACGTCATGTTTTGGAAATCTTGCCCTCTTTGGGGCCTCCTGAACACCTTTCGTCAATGTGGCTAATCTTGCTTAGAGAGTTCTTGCATTATCTTCCACGGGTTGATTCTGTTCTGCCAAATGACGAAGGTGAGATTCAGCAGAACAACACAGGTCACTGTGCAAGTAAGTACTTTATGTTAATCTACTCTCAACAAGTCTGAATCTAATATTCTTTTATCACCCCAGGCAGTGAAGTATTGGAACAGAAAGCTGATGCTTCGTCTGAAACAATTCCAACCACAAGAATTACGACTAATATGTTTGCAGAAAAGCTGATCCCTGCCTTGATAGAGCTTCTCCTTCAGGCTCCTGCAGTTGAAAAGTATATCCTGTTTCCGGAAGTCATCCAGAACCTGAGAAGGTAAAACAACTCTCGTATTATGTCGAACATCGATTCCAATAGGCGCATTGTGCAGATGTGTTGGCTCTTCTCAACATGAGTTTAGAAAGGGAATCATGGGTTATTTGATTTATCTAGTTAACCCAAACCCCCTTTCCCTCTCTCAAGTTCCACGTCCTTGCCTAGAATTGCAGAAAGAAAAAAGTTCTTGATTTTCTGTATAGTGGTTGAGTTACCATGTCTATTTACCTTCTGTTGTGTCTGGGAGAAGTGTGTACACAAAACTTATAGGATCATTTTTTTTTTCAGGTGCATGATGACAAGACGAGACAATCCAGATGGTTCACTCTGGAAGGTAGCAGCTGAGGGCTTCAACCGTTTACTTGTTGAAGATGTGAAGTTATGTTCTGTGGGTGGTGAAACAGAACTGAAAATTAGCAAAACAGCTCGAATACGCATTTGGAAAGAAATTGGAGATGTTTACGATATATTCCTTGTTGGTTATTGTGGACGTGCACTTTCTTCAAATTCTCTCCCTGCTGCAACACTTAAGGCCAATGAGACCCTTGAGATTGCCTTATTAAACGGTCTTGGCGATATTATTCTTAAGTCGACCGTGGATGCACCCCGAGAAGTGAGTAGCTTGGATTTCGTATAACATGTTTGCTGTTATCCTAATGTCTGAGATTTTAATATGATGTGTCGATTTCTTGAATAAACAGGTCCTGGAGCGTCTTGTTTCAACTCTAGATCGATGTGCATCACGTACATGCTCATTGCCTGTTGAAACTGTAGAGCTGATGCCTGCCCATTGTAGCAGATTTTCCTTGACATGCTTACAAAAATTGTTTTCCTTGAGCAGGTAATAACACGTTGAGCATGTCATGTCCATGATTATAGCATAGTCCTTTACTCTCTTGACTGCTTCATCTGCAAAGGCACTAGCATTTTATACTTGATAATGTACTAGCTCTTGCTCCTCATATGAGTCCCTAATCAACTCTAGTTGTGTATTTTGCATCAAGCACACATAGCAATATGCATATATATCATAGAGAGAGTCCGCAGGCACATTGCCATTTCTGCTGCAGAAGATTAGGAATGTCCATGGATTTGGTACCCATTCCTGCTCCCTGTTTAACATACTGATATCAATTAATTTTTTAGTTTCAGCTCTGAAACCGAGAACTGGCACTCCACAAGAGCAGAAGTGAGCAAGATCTCTATCACCACACTAATGGCCAGATGTGAATTCATTTTGAGTAGATTTTTAATCGACGAAAATAATCTAGGTAAGGCTCTCCATTTTCTTATAAACTCCAACATCTTTTTCGCTTGCCATTCCTTAATCAGTGGTTATCTTTTGGCAGGCAACCGTCCAATCCCAACAGCTAGACTTGAAGAGATTATCTTTACCCTCCAAGAACTTTACCGCCTCAGCATTCATCCTGAGGTTGCATCTGTTCTTCCGTTGCAACCCTACCTGAAAAACGTTCTACGCGAAGATAACCGTGACACCCGTGCACACCTACTTGTCCTTTTTCCCTCTCTGTGCGAGATTGTGTTATCAAGGTAATATAACTTCTACAATTATTGTTTTGTGTTCGAAGCACAAAAGGGTGACAGCAAATTCTCTGTATGGACCCTATCAAGTTAAGATTTTGAGAGTTTTTTTTTCACCAGGGAAATGCGGGTGAGAGAGCTGGTGCAAATTTTACTACGAGCAGTTGCTACGGAACTAGGCCTAGAAAAGGTTAGTCTATCCAGTTGATGGCAATAGATGGGAATGTTTCTCAGCAGATTTGAGTTCTTACATTAGATTCTTGAGAAATTTTGGTTTTATACCATATAGGTTGTATTCTTTGTTTTAGCGTGTTCTGAATTACTCTGTGTGCTGTATTCTACAATACGCCATTCTCCGAGATTTTATGTTGGTTTGGTTCAACAAAGTACTCTGTTAACTGATTCTGAGAACCACGGTTCGATCATCAATACAGTCTAGACCATCCTAACCTGCCTTCGTGTACTTGGTCCATTGACGATGTTTGGTTAACTTGTGCTATTTCATTCTGATCTTGTTGAAAATAAATTTGTGTTTCAACTCGTATATGCCTATTTTAATTAGGTAAAATTAAAAACTTGAGAATCTTATATAGATCAACATATATACATTTGTTTAAGTTTATATAAACTTGCTTCTCAATAACAAGAAAGAAGAATTGCATCATTTGGACTGATTGATCCGAGCGGCGGCAGCGACAGAGGCAGCCACACCGGTTGGGTATGTAGTGAGATGAGGATCGTTCCTCATCTCGGCGCCAGTCACTCCCTCTGCGTCCTTTCTCGTTGCTGCTTTATCCGATGGTAATTTGCTACTCGCTCCCTTTCATAATCATTGTTTCCCAAAATCGAAAAAAAACATTAGAACCCGAAAATGAAAGAAATAAAACTAGATATTGGATTCAAGCATTTTATGTATCACGTCTTATGTGCTATTACTTACAGTGAGAACGTCGGCTAGCGTAGTCTTGGTATCGTCAGAGCCGATACGAGCATTAAGAGTGGCGGCTGATTGAGCTGAAGCCGCAACACCGCCGGGCATGATATTGGTCCGCCCCGTAGCTCTAACCTCGGCCGCTTGAATGGCGGCTGCGTCACTCCACTCCACCGGCTTATTCCCTGCCGTGAGAACCGCTGCCTCTAGAGCCTCTCCAATTGTTATGGTTCCTTCCGATTTCAGAGGATTAGCTACCACCTTTTTCTGGTTAACTTCTCCCTCCGCCTACAAATTTAACGTTCTAATTATACAAATTATGATATTAACACAACAGCGATGATACTAGCACAAACCACTAGATTATATAGTCACAAATCAACCTGTTCACCGGAGGCCTCGGCTACAACACCTTTCTCTTTGTCCTCCGCCGCCTTAATGCCTCCCTCCGTTGTCGAAATCTTCTCTGCCTCTCCTTTTACATCAGCACAATCTATAGGTTTCTGCAGCTGTTCTTCGCTCATTTTTTGGGGTAACTCTTTCTCTCTTTTCCTTTTTTTCTCTAGGCAACAATATTTATAAATGTAATGGTCAGAATTTATATAAGTTTTGCATTAGCCATTCAATTCTGTGACTATCTTACATAAACAACAACAACGGCTCTCCTCAACTTTCTCTGATTTTCCCTCTTAATTTAGCCAATAACAATCAAACATATGAATGATTCGGTTCGGTTTTCACTGAACCGAAGAAATCCAATCGATTTCGCTTTGGTTAGAACAATCAAACCGATAATTGAACCAGTTAAATACTATCCGGTTTAGCTAACTCAATCAATCGGTTAGGGTCTTTTAATTAGGGTTTTAAAGTTTCAGTCTCTCTCACTTCTTCTTTCACTCACATAACAAAAAAAAAAACTTCGTTCACTTGCCGCAAAGTCGCCGGAACCAACTTACTTAGCTCACCGTCTCGCCGGAGTTTCGACAATCAAAGGTTTCTCTTCTCTCCCTGTTTCACATCTCACGACGGATCAAATTAGGGTTTTCAATTGAATCAGAATCAGTGCTGGCTCTGTTTGAATCTATTGTTCCGAATTTGTGATTTAATCTTCTAATTAGCTTTGTTGTATCCATTTTGGAGCAATCATTCAATTTCATAATATCTCAAATACCTTGATTGATCAATAGCGAGAAGAAGCACGAAGAATGAATCAAAACGCCACGTTGACGGTGGAGGCTAGGGATATACTGAAAGAAGGAATCGGTTTGATACTTTGGCGGTGGACTGCTATGCGAGCCGCCGTCGAAAACGGTTGGGGCGGCCGAGACTCTCAAGCCAAAGCCAACGAAACCGTTGCCACTGTTTTCGACTTTTTCATCCAATCAAAAGGTTAAAAACTCTAATTATGCATACACATGACATCTAGTCATATTTTAATCTATCAATAGTTGATTAGTTTAGTGACACAATTAGAGATGTTGGCTTTCTGATTACGTGTAGATCCAGTGAAGGACATTGAGAAATTAGGTGACCTTCTAGATAAAGGTCTTGATGAGCTTAATACTACAGCTGAAGATGGAAGTGTCGATGAGGTATTTCGGAATCTTACGCTAATTTCGTGATTCTTTCTTTAATGGGGACTGATAAGTTTTGGTTTGTGATGCTACTAAAGGTGGCGAACTTACTAGTAGATTTGTACGAAGATTGCTGTAACGGTAACTATGAAATGCTTGAGGAACTAAGGGCAACTTATTCTCAGACGAGTGCAAGTGTTGTCAAGGTTAGGTTCTTTCTACTACTTCCGATACTGTCTTGTCCCTTTCACTGAGTTTGAGCTCATGTCAAGTCTACTTTGGTTTGGTTTTTAACAATCTAGTTAAGATAGTTTCCGAGAGTTAGAATTGAGGCTGTTTAGTTTCTTATACCAATTATGGTGTTTCAGGTTTCAAACGGTGATGACGAGGAAAGTGATGATGAAGATGATGATCAAACCACTGACATGATGGTGGATGCGTCTAACCAGAAACAAGAAGCCATGCCTGTTGATGAACCAGTAGCCGATGATGGTTGGACGGTTGTTTCGTCTAGAAAAAACAAGGGAAAGAGGAATTAACCCGGTTTTGATCCCCAAGGTGTTGTGTAATTTGAACAGTTTTGTTTGGGTTGCTTTGTTTATTTATTTTGATAATATTATGATAGTATGACTTGTGTACCGTCACTTTATAAACTAAAATCATAAGATTGAGTTTTCACATATTAATCTACTCTCACATAATAATCTTATGATCCCATCTTTGACGCCTAAAAAAAGACTCTTACCAGTTATCATCTCCTCCGCTTCAAGATAAATGTTTTTTTTTCTTTTTAATAGAATGTAAATATTCATTTCAGTGGAAAGTTTGAGTTACACAATTAAGCATAGCCATAGTCAAATATGGTCACACAAATATGGTCACATGCCAAAAAAAAAAACAGAAAGATAAACAGCATGGAAGCGTACCACCTTCTTACACCAAATGATCAAGTTGGCTTGTGGGTCGTGGGTTCGTGTGCTCTTGGGGCTCGCCGAGTAATTTTTGGACCGTGGATTGGCTTTTGAGAGTTGAATCTTATGGAAATATTCTATTTTGGCAACAACTTGGGAATCACTACAAGTAACTTGGGGAATATTCTAAGAATATTCTCTCGAAACCTACCTCCTCTACTATATAAAGAGGCATTCGTCTCTCATTATTTCTCAAGCTGTCAAACAGAAAATACTCTTAGTTCTAAATTCTCGCATCTATTATGTTTCTTAAAAGTAAGTTCTTAGTTTAGTAGTTTTTTAGAATATATCGTAGATTAAGTTTGTTTGAGCCTATTATTGTGTGCTCGGGTATAAGTTTGTAATCGGTTGTATCTAGGAATTCATAAACCGTGATTGTCCGAAAGCACTTATGGTCGACGATTTATTGAATTAAGAAAAAAGATATAATATCTTGTTTATGTGATTTACTTTTTGTCTTTAAATACAGTTGTTGTAATTCGTTGTTCATACCGTTATTTTAATAAAATTGGCATCTTTTCTCAATTTGGTTTTGCATTCTTACAATTTTATTATGGCCGATTAAATGAATTAAGATTGTAGAAGCGCAAAAACAAAGTTGAGAAGAAAATACAAATTTTATTAAGATAACGATAACATGAATGAATTACAACGACTGTATCTAAAGACATAAAATAAATCACGGAGGCAGGATCTGCTATCTTTTTCTTTAATTTATTAAATCGGCTGTAACTACTTTCAGACAATCATGATTTATGAATCCCAAGATACAACCGACAAACTAATACCCGAGCACATGAGTAATAGACTCACAATGACTGGATCTAAAGACATAAAATAAATCACGGAGGTAAGATCTGATATATTTTTCTTTAATTTATTAAATCGGCTGTAAATACTTTGAGACAATCATGATTTATGAATCCCAAGATACAACCGACAAATTAATATCCAAGCACATGAGTAATAGACTCAAGCAAACTTGATCTACGATATAATCTCGAAACTATTAAACTAAGAACTTATTTTTAAGAAGAAAGAGAGAGGCGAGATTTTAGAACTGATAGCGTTTTTTATTTGAGAGCTTGAGAAATAATGAGAGTCAAGTGCTTCTTTATATAGTAGAAGGAGGTAGGTCTCGAGAGAATATTCTCCGAGTACTCCCCAAATTACTTGGAGTGAACTCCAAGTTCTTGCCAAAACATAGAATATTTTTGTAGGATTTAACTCTCAAAATTGGGCCTATCCACGATCCAAAAATTACTCGGCAAGGCCCAAGAGCCCACAAGCCTATGTGGCCCAAAAGTCGACGATCTGATGACCATCCCTCGTGCCTAGCTTGGTTCGATTTAGCCCAAGTTACTCACTTTACACCCTTTTTCTCATATAAGTCAACTCCGTTTTTGATGTATGAGTATAACATCTTGCAGTACTCATTACCATATTTCCATTGCACAATTGATCTGACAATTTCGTTTGGCAGGAATTGGCAGGAAAGCCGCCGGAAAGTCACTTTTTCAAAAACAGTTCCAACAAAACCATATAGACAAAATCTTAGTCAACCAAAAAGATTAATAAAATTATACAAGAAAGAGATATAAGCACAATCTACATATACTAATTATTGTACATCAAACTGGATTAGGCTTATTGTAGCGTTACACGCAATATACTATTTTTTCATGTTTTGGTATTTTATTAGATTTTAGTAAAATATCTATATTTATAGTAAAATAAATAAATAGTAAAGTATACTATATATTAATACATATTTATAGTAAATTAATTTTATATATAGTAAAACATATAAAAATTAAATGAAAAATGTAAAAAATGGAGGTTCCTTTTCTTGAGATTGAAATGCAATTAATAAATAATAGTCAACAATATTCACTATTTCCTCTATATAAGAAGGCCACTAGCTCTAACCAGATTCAAGTTAATCAAAATGCTTGTGTGGAAACCACACTAGTGAAAGAGATATGGCAGAGACTACAAAGGAGATGCCAAAATCTTCTCTATGGGGAGAGGTTGAGGTAGAAGTTGACATCAAATCTCCTGCTGAAAAATTCTACCAAGTGTATGTAGGAAGACCAGACCATGTCGCTAAAGCCACTTCTAGCAAAGTGCAAGCATGTGATCTGCTTGAAGGGGAATGGGGCACCATAAGCAGTATTGTCAACTGGAACTACGTTTATGGTAACAAATTATGAATTTATAATTCTTTAAAATATCGTAAATATTTGGTGATTTTATTTGTGAATGTTTTGAGTGTAGCGGGCAAGGCAAAGGTGGCAAAAGAGAGAATCGAATTAGTAGAACCGGAGAAGAAACTAATAAAGTTTAGGGTCATAGAAGGAGATGTTTTGGCTGTGTACAAGAACTTCTTTATCACGATTTCAGTGACCCCGAAGGAAGGAGGGGTTGGAAGTGTGGCGAAATGGCACCTTGAGTACGAGAAGAATGATGTGAATGTGCCTGACCCCGAGAATTTTCTCCCTTTCTTAGCTGAGATGACTAAAGAGATCGATGAACACCTCTTATCCGAGGAATAGACATACTCTAAGTCTTGTTGATATCTATTTCTCTTGCTCTGGCTAGATTAAAGATGAAATAAAGTTTGTGTTGATTGGTTAATGATATGTCATGGTGTTTGGATATTTGATGTTAAGTTTTTTTTTGTAAGTTGCAATTTGTAACTTTTGAATAAATGTTTTGAATAATAATAATGAAAGGAAATAATTGGAAATTTCATAAAACTTGTTTTAGTGCTATTCTTGGGAATTTTTCTTGTTTTTTTGGTACTGCTAAAACATTTTAACTACGAAGTTAACGCATTATAGAAAACTAGTTTTTTATAATCAGTTATTACATTAAAGAAAGTTTGCAAAATTGTAAATAATGTTTCGCAATTTTGGCTCATTTGAACCTTAAATAATATCTGACGACAAAACAAAAACAGAAATTTTGCAAAATGTTGTTGATTAAGCAAGTGGAGTAATTGAGTTATCCATTGATCTGATTTTGATTTTAGGTTAAACTCTATTAGCAATAGTAATTATTAAATCTTATAATTAGGAAGTGTTTTTTTTTTTAGTGACCTTTAGAATCGCAAATAAAAAAAATACCAAACAAAAAGAGTTTGAAAGAATCTAACAGATTTAAGAAAGTTTGGAAAACTCAATTCAGCGGTTACGATTCTTTTGCTCTATCAGCGGTTACGAAGACCATTTTTCTTTCAGACGATTATAGGACATGTGTGAGGATAAATACATCTTGTGAATAGTCCTTCTTTTATTTGGGAGTAGTACTTATCAAGTCTTATAAATAGGGAGCGTTACTTATGTGATTTATGACCTTTAATCTTAAATAAAAACAAGTTTAGGAAAATCTTGATTTTTAAGAATTTAATGGATTTAAGAAGATTTGGTAAACATGCATTCGGTCACTTCAGTATAATCCTCGTACGAGTTGTAGATTGGTCTGACTATCAGCGGTTACGAAACTATTTTCCTTTTCGACGACTATATGACACGTCTTGTGAATTAAGATATGATGAACATATTGTAAACCGTTCATATATTATAAAACCAGAAAATTTAGAAGAAAAAAAGAGAGACTCATGCATGTTATTAAAAGGGTTTAGATCAGTACGATGTTCAAAATTTCTTTAATTAGTAGCTAAGCTTTTGCAAAAGACCTAAGAAATTTACATGGTTTTTTTTTTCTTTTCAGTCTAAAGAATAAAGGATATATAAAGATTAAGAAGACATCAGAAACTTTACAACATCATTGACAATCAAAGAAAAGATTTCAAAAACTAAACCGATGGATGATAAGATATTTTCGGACCGTAAACCCAAAAGACCGATATGAATATAATACATAACCAATAACAAAAAGAGATAAAGCCGAAACAAACAAGAGAAATGAAACTATAGAACCATAATCTAGCACAAAACAACATGCGTACTACCAAACCAAATGAAGGATAAGCTTGTCAAAGTAGCGTACGGAAAGGGAAGAAAAACCACGAGAACGGAGAGCAACTCTTCTACTAACAAATGAATCCTACCTCTCTAAGAAAGAACGAGGTATTAGTACCAACAAGAAAAAATCTAGGGCGGAATAACTAGAACCAATCACAATTTCTAAAACCGGCGAAAATGAAGAATACGAAAAAACAACGATCTTTTAACTCTTAATAAGAAATAAATGATAACTTGAAATCTTGATCAAGAAAACGTCACAATTTCCAACAACGGTGTTAGTCGGAAATGGCATATCCGACAAAGTTCTGACAAAGTCAAATTTGTCGGAATTTTTTGGTCTAAAGATCGGAGCAATCGGTAAGGAAAACTACGTTTGAAATATCACTTCCAATCATACACTTCATCAGGTGCGCATAGCGTAGATCAGGTTGTATTAACAAATTTATTTGAAAGTGTTGAGATTGATATTTTATGGGTATATGTGACATTTAAGATTTTTTGTAAGAGGGGGATTAAGCAACCTCCGGTTAACCCAGCTTAAACCAAAAATGGATCGAAAAACCAGTAAACTCAGCCCAAAGATGTAAGTCTGATCAGATCGACACCAACCTACAAGATAAAGGAAAAGATAGAGGCAATCTAGGAAGCTAAGTTATAATACAAAAAGAAAGAAAAAGATAGATTTTCGATAGAGAAATAAGGAAATCAAACATGTATATGTTAAACTAACTATCACTTTCTTATAAATAGAGAAGCACCCCTTTGAAAGGGAAATATGTGGACTCATACACAAGATCAACCAAAACACCTAGAAAAAACCCTTATAACATAAATTATGAATGACTTGATCCCTTATGATGGATATATAAACAACCTACATAAGGTGCAACTATTATATATATAAAATCTCAATTTGTCATCCTACTTTTGTTGTTAAACTTGAACCTTGTTGAAATCCTCCTTAAAACCGACTTGATTTATCACCTTGTTTACCACAGGTGATATCTCAAATCTACAGATATCAACACGGTTTGTCAATATCGTATAAGTGATGACTACCACATTTGATTAACTCCGGAGAAATAGCTTTTTTGTGCTCGAGTGTCAAGTACATGTACCTACAAGAGACCAACCATGTAGGATCATAGATTACTTCAAAATAAAGCGTTGAATACATAATTTTAATATAGTTGAAAATGTAGTAAGTCTAAAATATTTTTTTGGTGGGCAACATCTAAATTATTTGTTTTAAAGTTTTTTCAACATTATATATATATATATATATATATATATATA
>Ga0041059_1000753_pt1 | contig 25290 bp, 17 predicted proteins | sample AraColnosormetaG_FD_56232 | JGI IMG/M metagenome (GOLD analysis project Ga0041059, IMG submission 56232) | Arabidopsis roots microbial communities from North Carolina, USA - Col MF nosort | ecosystem: Host-associated > Plants > Roots > Unclassified | place: USA: North Carolina | collected... | reverse complement strand
GGAAGTTAAGTTAGTTTCATACTTCTAAACTGTTCTGAGATATGAGTACTAATCGCCCAACCGTTGTTCCGACATATAAACACAACCGGAGCTTCCATTACGGCCGCAAAATTCAATCCGGCGTGAAAATCTCCCTAGTCCCAAACAACCAAACCCCAAAAGACTAAATAAATTTCAATTCTTGAAATGTTGATTCTTATGGAAAGAAATGAGAATTAATAAAGATTATAAACCTCGCTTGTGCCACCATCTCCGATGAATGTAACAGTACAAGCATTCTTCTTGTCCATTTTCAAAGAATAACCAACTCCAGCAGCTTGAGGAAGTTGCGTGCTGAAGAATCAACATCAGAAAACAGATTCAGCAAAAACATGTAAACAAAAGAACAATCAAAATGGTTAATGTTCAGAGATTCTTACGCAATTGGAGAGGAGATAGTGAAGTAATTAAGACGATTGGAACCGTAATGAATTGGCATTTGTCTGCCTTTGCCATAATCAGCTTTGTTCCCAAAACACTGATTAGCAAACTCCTCCAACGTGAAGCCACGCCACAAAAGAACTCCAGGTTCTCGGTACTGTACCAAACATTGAACTTCCCGGTTCAATCAAACAGAAGCAAATGAGATTAGTGGAGGTGAACGCAACGGTTTACCTGAGGTAAAACGACGTCGTCAGGACTGAGAGCAGCTGCTGAAGCGATGTTAATGGCTTCTTCTCCGACGGAAGTAAGATAAAAAGATATTCTTCCTTGACGTTGAGCTTCGTAGAAGATGTGATCCATTACTTGTAGCGTCGCCATTTGTTCGTACATTCTAACAGCGAGTTTCTCACTCACCTTCCCAGTCATAAATTATTATCGGTTAGAACTAAACCAAACTCATATCAATTTTGATATACATTCTCGAAATTTCTGTACCGGAATAAAATCGCTATCGGGGATGATTCGTCCGTCTTCGTCAAGAACCCGGTAACATGGAATCCTCCTTGAAGATGATTCCGGTATGAATTTCATCTCCGATGTGTAACCGACTTTGCCTCCTGGGAAATCCAGTTCCTGGAAAATTTTCAATTAGGTTTAATGTGTTAAGAACTAATCATATTGGGAGCATATATGAAAGTTTAATAATTACAGGGATCATAGTGAAATTTAGTGTCTGTTTTTTGGAAGATTCAGACTGCAGTGACTATTGACTAATGAATGAGACGTACACGTACTCAAATCAACTACACAAGTGGGACCCATATAGCACTTGATTTAGTATTATTCATACGTGTAACTTGAGGTCCCCACTTTTACTTCTCATGCGACGTGGTCCCTACCTTTACCATGACTTGTGCGGATGTGAACTGTTGTTGTTGTTGTACTATGCGATCATCCCATACCGGATCAAAACCAACACACCAAGTAAATTTGAATAATTCTAACTTTCTAAGACTGAATAATCTTCAATCTTTAATATCTTTTCTACGTTCGAGTTTTTGAGACTCATTGCAAGAATTTTTGATCCTAGGCAACCAGTTTCACCTAAATTTGGTTTAAATTTAGCTTATAAACCAAGAAATCCAAAATTGGGAATGATTAACCGGATTGAAACGCCTTTAAACCGAAGCATCTGCTTTCAGAAGAACTAATTATTTCTTTCTTTACACAATTAAAAGACTCGTGCGTGATTCACAGCTTATCTTTATGAACTAATCCCAATTTAAAATAACAACTATAATCACGTGGTAAAGTAGGATTATTAAAAAAAATAAAAGGCTAATAAATATACCTGGGCATCGACTTCATCAATCTGCTGAACCAAATGATCAGCCTGTGTCTCCACGGCCGTAGACTCATGACGGAGGCTACCGAAGGGACTCAAATACGCCGTTGAAGATAACTGAGAAGTTGTATAGAAGATGGGACGATGAGAGTAATCACGTTTTATGAGAATTGTCGACAAATTTAGATTATGTCTCAAGCTAGAAACAAGGGTTTTGGATCTAGCAAACCAGATCGCCATATCTGTCAAAAAATGGACAAAGAAGAGAAGAAGAGAAGAAAATGGAGAAGAGTAGAGAAGAAGAAGAGAGAAGTTGTCGTTTTTAACGATGTTTAAGGGCAAAGGATTAGAAGGACGACAAGTGCATGTATTTCCTTGTCGGACTTGACATGTCATCCGTATCCATCTCCAACTTCTTTTTCTTTTCTTAAAATGATTATTTATCTTCCTCTCTTTTTGGGATTTTTAGTTTTTACACTAATTATAGTGGACAAATACTATTGAAAAATTAAAAAAATCAAAATGAAATATTGACAGAAGTTGTAACACCTACATTAGCAAATCATTTAAAGATTTTTTCAACAACCAAACCAAACTGTACTTGTGCTTTTTATTGAATTTTGATCTTTATCCAACGATAGCAAAATTGTAAAGTCACCTACTTGCGTGTCATTTATATCTTTCTTTGAATTTTCCATGACGTCCGTGAAAAACAAAGAAAAAAAAAAGCTTTTTTATTGATACCACGAGAAAACATTTTTCCATTTATAGTGTAGTTGAAAGTTACACAACAATCACCATAAACGATTTGATGATGGTGGAATTGGTATTTAAAGATTCATTGGTATGTAACATCTAACCTAACAGTAAAGCTTTCTTGGACCTAAACTGGTATGTATCATGTATGGCTTGGACTAACATCATCACTAGTAGGGGGTTTGTTAAAGATTGTGTGTTTCGTATCTAAAAATGTGGGAACAGAGTTACTGACTTCAGATTGTCGTTGATTCTGTGGAAGCATCTCTTAATCAACTAGTGTGTGTGATATGCTCTCCTTTGAGCAAATTCCACATTATTTAATGACATACTAGTATACCACACAATTGTTCAATTTGTTGAACAAACCAATTACCTCAAATTCTTGCTCATTTGTAGCAAAACTATTTTACCATCCAGTTCCATGCCATTACATCTAATTGTACCATTGTATTAAACACTTTTTCAGTCTAACTTAATGTTCAACACTTCATATCTGAGTCGAAATCAATGACATCATAGCTAACTAAAATAATTATGTTCCAAAGTGTTCAAGTTATATAATCTAAAAATGTTTTATCACCGATTTAAGTACGCACGAATGTTTGAAATTTAGGAGTCGATATCTTATTGAAATGGTTAAATGGGAATATTGAATTATAAGAATTTTAGGATAAAGATAACAATATAAGGAAGCCTAGACATGTCTCGCCCTATATTATAAGATAAAAATCATATTTTTGTTATTTGTGTTCACCAGAATTCATGGTTCCAACTGCAACCGGTGGAGTCCTCCCGCATATTCCAAGACATTTGAGACACTCTGCAACAAAGGAAGTGGGTAGACAGTGCTTATGGCACAACACTTGGCACTCTTTGTCCGACTTTGCTTCGCCTCCCATCGTAAATAACGCCATTAGTAGCATCGTGATCCACACCACACTCATGATCTTCTTCATCCTCATTTTGTTTTCTCTACTTCTTGTATTTTTTATTTTTTAAAAGTAAATACTATAGGTTGTATTATTGATTGATTAAGATTTAAGATGTACATGTATTATTTATACTGCTCATCCATTTAAAAGCATAATGTAAAAATAGAAAAGAGTTGACGCGTGGAACTCTATCATTTCTTGGCCATATTTTAATTTGTGAAAGTTTTTTTCATATTTAAACTAACTAAATGATTGATATTTAGACAAATATATTAAAAGTGGTGGTATACTAATTATAAAAAATTCATCAATATCTAAAAAACTTTAATGCTAGATTATCTATTATATTTTCATTTATATGATATGATTTTTTCCTACTATAATATATTCACGTGTCCAAAATTAACGACACAGAAAAGAAATCTTAAAAGTGGCATGAGTAGTGGAATTTTTCTTGCAAACTCATATAAATAATACCGCATCGGAACTTTGGTAGTTTTTGGTTTGTGTATATATATAGAAAGACTAGTGGATTCGATTGTGTTCATAGAAAGGAGAGATGGTTGGCATCTCCTCTGACAGAGACGGGGTTGACCTTCGGGTCCTGACCTTAAGGCTCTCCACTTTCGAGTGGATCTAACCCATTTTTTTTTGGGCCTTTCTAAGATTTTATTGGGCCTCTCGCTACTAAATTTCATAACATTATTTTGGAACAACATCCCAAAGTCAATTCTCTATTTCTTTCACAACTATAGACGGCCATAAACGAGGAGCACGTTGAATGATTAGTATATCAGATTCCCTTGAAATCTGCAACGGAATAAAGTAATGAAACACGCATCTTCTAGTACTAAAAGTCTAAAACACGCTTAATCGTCGATTATGCTTTTCACAAACATTAAAAGACTCAAAACATTACAAAGGCCAACAACGCTCCTGAAAGTTTACCAATTGTACAACTATTTATTGTCAATCCAATTGTAATACTAAGAATTTACCATAATCGTGAAACAAAATATACTCTTCTAACCTGTTTAAGTGTGAGCATGCTCGAACATCAATTAATGACAATTGACGAGTACACTAATCAATTACTCTAGAAGAGTTGATGACTTTTTATGGGAAGATGATCTAGAAGCACTTGACTTTTAACAACTCTAATCCATTAAGTAAACACTTCCTCAAATCCGGTACGAATACGATCTGCAAATTAAATTAAACCCCAAAATTGGACAGCAACAACAACAACGTCCTCATATTAAATAGGGACTATTTAACCACTCTGAGAACAACGTGACGTTTTAAATTAAAGCCCCAATAGCAAAGATAGAAAAAAGAAACTTTATTTCTCTTAGTAATACAATAATCCTTATAGAACGGGTCAAGCAAGATATCTTTTTTGTTTGTTTCCCTTGTTAATCGTTATAAACTTGTTTCTCAATAAAACTTGAGTTTTTAAAAATCCAGTCTTGCAAATTCATCGACGATGTTAGATCCTTCTTCTGCTAAATCCTTCAATACCCATTTGTGTTTTCCGAGTATTCCCAATGATGATCACTCAGATTCCGGTGTCTGTTCGCCTACTTTGTGGAGAACCAGTCCCCCGAAGAGTCCTCCTCCTTTTCACCGGCCGGAAGATTACTGGAGTCTTTCGCCGGATTCTAAAGCACAGGCTATTGCTCGTGGTCAACGGGAGCTTATGGAAATGGTTAGTAAGATGCCTGAGTCGTGTTACGAGCTTTCATTGAAGGATCTTGTTGAAGTTAAGGTGAATCAAGAGAATGAACGGAAGGTGTTCGATGAATTGCCTAAGAGAGCAAATAGGCAGAGTAAAGTTGTGAGGAAGACGAAGAGTGATAAACGGGTTGATCCGAATAGGAGTGGAGGAGGAAATAATAGTGGGTTTCTTCTCAAAATTATGTTTCTGGTTAGTTTAGGAGCTATGAAGGATACGACTAAGAAGAAGAAGAAGAAGAAAAAGGATGAGGCTTGTAAGGTTTCACCGAGACCTTCGATCTCTGAGGAGACTGTGAAAGTAGAGGATAAAGAATGGTGGAATAGAATGTCTGAATCGAGCACAAAGAGGAGTGGTAGTAGCAGTAGCAACAACAGTATTAGGAGCCGAAGCAGCTTAAGGTATGTTTTCAAACTGAAGAATCAAAGTTTTCATCTTTCATATCTTACTTACGCAATACTACTTGGATTTGCTTTGCTAATAAGATTTGATGAAAGTTTTTGTTTGCCAAGAAAAGAAAAAGCTGACTTTTGATTGTTTCCACTTTTTCATTGTGTTTTTTCATCACGTGAGTCTTTTACTATCTTGTTGGTTGTATGAAAATGTTGTTGTCTAGTTGATGACCTTTTGAAAGAGTGTGAATGGTGTGAGTGAAGCTCTTTATCTTCCCCGTTAGAAATGAAACTGTCTAGACTACAATTTTAGTGAAGTTTTGATTCAAGAATATCTATCTGAATGATTCCTAGTCTCATTATGCAAATCTTGTTGCCATTTATTGAAACTCTCGAGGTTTGATGTTTGAAACTGTCTGCTGTATTTTGCAGGGATGAAAAAAGTAGCTGCTTCTCTTTTCTTACATTCAAGAAACTAATTCCTCAGTATCTGAAACAAAGATTTATTGGCTTAAGAAGCAGAGCTTGATAAACGCATACACTCGAGTCAGTGTTTGCAGTCTAATCTTCAGGAGGAACAGCTCAGAGAACGGACACAAAGATGATCACTTTTCCGATAAATTTTTGCTTCTGCAAAAGCCTAAGTATCCTTTTGGATATGGTTTTAAGTTATGTAAATAGAGATTAATGTGCAGTTGTGCACTGATTAGTCTCTCACAACTCTTGGATTTTGAATTCTAATGTACAGTGGTGTTTAGTGTTTAGAATCTACTTGATTTTTTTTTTACCTTTAGTTATCAAAAGCCTAAAACCAATAATAACAATCTTTGCCTTAAAAGGAGTGTCATGTTTTTGTTCAAAGAGAAAGCTGCTGTGAAAGAATTGGTACGAGAGTGGTCCCATTGTGGACTTATGAGACAGAATATTTGTTTTGGAGTTGTTGTTCCATCCAAACGCGCGTCTTCATTTCCTGCGTTTGGGAAACGCGTTTACCGTGGTTTGCGATAAGAAAAGTCAACAATGAAAGCGATTTGGGAAATTTCTTGGTATACAGTTGCTATTGGCTAATGATCATTACTTACGACCTAAACTTATTATATTCCACTAATGTTAACGAAAAGAATAATTAAGATTCTTATTTTAATTTGCGTCACCGACTGTTACTTTATCATATAGAGAGACAAAAGCCAAAGCACAAAACTTTTGCATTGTCTTGCAAAAATAATAGAACAAAGAAGTCGCAGTTGATTTTATGGACGGCTAAGGCTGATGATGACCTGACACAAAACTCCGATCGTGTTCGATTACAAGTTTAGATTTTTCTGAGAACCCTTATAATTGTTTCAACTTTTGGATCTTCACACGCATAAATTTTCGCTTCGTCTTTCATCATCTGTTCTCAAGTTTAGAGTCTATAGTCAGGTAAAGGTCTTTGCCTTTGTTTTAGTTCAATTATGATTTCTGTTTATGTTGTGTTCTCTTCTTCCTTGTTTTCCAGATGTAGACACATTATGGGTTTAATTTGAAACTCTTGCCAATACTTTGATTCATACTTTCTTATTTATGTTTTGTCCTTGAATTTGGATTTGGTTATTTGATGGCTTAATCTGTCCTGTGTATCTATTGAATTGCCTTCTTTTAAGAGTCTGTTGTATAATTGAATGCTTCTGGCTTCGTGATCTGGTCTAATTTACAAGCTGGTTTGTGAATTGTGATAGCCTTTGTTTGTTTTCAGAGTCTGATCACAGTGATATTGATAAAGTGTTTGATCTTTAACTTGCATGTTATATCTGGAATTAAGAGATTATGTTAATGGTTTTTGAACCTGTGTTCATTAGGAAACTTGGAACTTTAGGATTTGATTGAAAAAGCAATCTTGCGATGGCGAATAATGCGGCTGCTTGTGCTGAGAGGGCTACAAACGATATGCTGATCGGTCCAGATTGGGCTATCAACATTGAACTGTGTGACATTATCAACATGGAACCAAGGTAAGTCGTTTTAATGACTATAGAGATCTACTGATATTTGATTGAGTCTAGGCTAGGAGCCTAGGATGCTTAAAGTTTTGACCTTGTTTTGTTTCTCTAGTCAAGCAAAAGAAGCAGTGAAGGTGCTCAAGAAACGGTTAGGAAGTAAAAATTCTAAAGTCCAGATTCTTGCTCTTTATGTGAGTGTTTACCTTTTTACTCATACAATGCTTTGGTTGGATTCTCTTTATTGTATTGATCTTCTTTGGGGGATTGGTTCAGGCTTTGGAAACTTTGAGTAAGAATTGTGGCGAGAGTGTGTACCAGCTCATTGTTGACCGAGATATTTTACCTGATATGGTCAAAATAGTGAAGAAGAAGGTTTTTGTTTACCATTCTCTTACCTGCTTGTTATATTTCAATTCTGTTATCCAATCTGCTTAACCTGGAAATTTATCAAATTTATACAGCCAGACCTGACTGTGAGGGAGAAGATACTTAGTTTATTAGATACATGGCAAGAAGCTTTTGGTGGAAGCGGCGGAAGATTCCCTCAGTACTACAATGCCTATAATGAACTCAGGGTATAGTACTCGAGCCTTTTATGTATATATTAATATTATGACTCCGAGTTTTGATTATCCTTTTGCCTTGAAAACACTTTAGTCTGCTGGAATTGAATTCCCACCTCGAACCGAGAGCAGTGTACCGTTCTTTACTCCACCTCAGACTCAGCCTATTGTTGCTCAGGCAACTGCATCAGATGAAGATGCTGCTATTCAGGCCTCTCTGCAAAGTGATGATGCTTCTGCACTCAGGTATACTCTTCTTGTAGATTTCCTGTTCCAAGTTCTCTTTCTGTTCAATTATTTTGTATTCCGTGTTATAGACTTTAGTATCTTCACATTTTCAGCATGGAAGAGATTCAAAGCGCTCAGGGATCAGTTGATGTTTTGACAGACATGCTTGGGGCTCTTGATCCAAGTCATCCAGAGGTAGAATAGTAACATGATTAGGTTTAATGGCTTTGTTGTTTGATCTGATTTTTAATACTCTCTGTTCTAAATGCTGTGACAGGGTTTGAAGGAAGAACTTATAGTTGACTTGGTCGAGCAATGTCGTACTTATCAAAGACGTGTAATGGCTCTTGTGAATACTACTTCGTAAGGATTTGTTTGTTTTCTCCCTCATCCACCTGTTGTCTCCTCCATTTTATAGATTTTGTTAATACTGAGAGAGATGCTCCTTCCTTTTTCCAGAGATGAGGAACTTATGTGTCAAGGGTTGGCACTGAATGACAATCTGCAGCGCGTTCTTCAGCACCATGATGATAAGGCAAAGGGAAACTCTGTTCCTGCAACAGCTCCCACTCCAATACCGCTTGTTAGCATCAATCATGATGACGATGATGATGAGTCAGATGATGATTTTTTACAGCTAGCTCATAGGTAATGTCCATCATCCCTTACTCGTTTCAATTGAATCCCAAGGCTTTGATTGCTAGAACTCATTGAACTCATATCTGCAGGTCGAAAAGAGAAAGTGCACGAGGGACTGGACAAGGGAATTTCAACCCTATTCTTCCTCCTCCACCATCTTCAATGAGGCCAGTACATGTTGATTCTGGTGCTATGGACTTCCTCAGTGGTGATGTCTACAAACCTCAAGAAACCTTCGAGAATGTAAAGCCTCCGAGTACATCCCAATCATCAAACCATGACTATTCTGCTCCTATTTTCGATGAACCAGTTCCTCAGAGCAAATCCCCTGAGCATGCTTTATTCACCAAACCAGTCTATGACCAAACTGAACAATTGCCTCCTGCTCCATGGGAGACTCAGGAGCCCCGGAAGTATCCACCCTCAATGTCTGCTAGAACCAACAAGAGGCCAGAATACTTCCAGCATAATGTTCCACAACACTCAAGCAGTGCCTCTGAATCTTCATACGATGATCTTTTGGGACAATCCCGGAATCTCTCTCTTAATCCAACAGCCTCTGCTGCTCCTGTTACTCCACCAAAGAAAGATGATAAACCAGAGGATATCCTTTTTAAAGACCTGATGGATTTTGCAAAAACCAGGACATCATCATCTTCTTCCTCCAAACCCAACAATCAGAACAACAAACCGTTTTGAGACAGAGCTGGCAGTTGTTACTTCAGTAAACAACTACTCTTTTACTATTCTTTTTTCTTTCACTTGTGTACTTGTTTCCTTTGACTGAACATGGATTTTTTTACCAAATAAAAAAAATAGTGAATAGAGATCTGTTATTGGATAGAAATGTCAAAATTTTATTTTACGTAAATTGCATTTGATACAAGTAAAATTCTCGGTTTTTCGACAACACATGAAAGCAGAATACAAAGATTCTGAAGTTTTCTGTATAATCTAAATATGTTGGACAGTAACAAAAAGAAAAAGAGTTTCTCTACCAACAAGCTCTTTGATCAAGTATTGATTCCTCTTTAAGTATAGATCTTATACAGATTAGCCCCATGGGAGAGAGCCAGGAAAAGGAGCTGAACCACAGTACCTGAACAATCCTCCAATTTCAGGGCAACCAATAGGGTAAGGTATAGTCCTATGGAAAGGGTCACGATTCAGCTTCTTACGCCAAAGCGAACCAACACATCCGTATGGATCTTCTTGAAATTGTGATCTAACCAAAGCCTCGCCTTTTAGAGCGCCTTCTTTGGATGATAGAGAAGCTGGTGTTCCTAAGTAGAAAAATCTTGATTCCGGAAATCCCATTGCTGAACGATGCAAATGCGCAAATCTCTCCTCCTTAAAATCATAACTCACTACCTGATCCAAGCATGAGGGATACATTAATATCACAAGAATGGAAAACCATTCGCTCACTAAAGAGCGCAAAATTCGAAAGCAAAAGGCTTTACTGTTATGTTCTGTGGGTAAGAGCCTGTGAGCTCTCTGAATCGACAAACGCTAAAGAGAAGATTCTCAAAGCTGTCTCTGGCATGCTCTTCCGTCAAGGCCCTAGACCTCACCTCATTCTTACCTGTTCATTAACACAAGCCAAACAATCAAAACCACATTTTTGCCATCAAGTCAATAAAGAGCAGAAACTAATAAGACTCACCAAACCATCCTTTTGACTCAGCAACAGCCCAATAACTCTGAGCTTCACTACGAGGTCCTGCGTCCTTACGAGTCTCTCCACCACTGAATAGAAGCAAAGACTCATCATCTTTCGCTGCTGCTTCAACACCTTCTTGTATATGACTCAAGAACGTTGCAGCTTGACCTGGATTCTTCTGATAAGACTCCAAGAACCACGAATCCTCCTTCTCAACTTTACCACAATCACTACTCGTATAAACAGAATGTCCAGCAACCATCACAAGGTTCTTCAGATTAGCAAATGGATAACCATCGCTATCCAAATCATTCTTCTTATAATAACTAACCGTTGATCCTAAACGGTTCCCGTAAATCGACGATACAAGTATCAGAACTGTGATACCAAACGAGACACAAACGACGAAAACGAGAACCGGGTGCAATTTGAACATGTGGTGAAGACGATTCCCAAGAGATTTGATCATCTTCGAAAACGAAGTCTTAGGCTTTCTAGATTTTCTGATAGTTCCTCCTGATTCTAAATCGAAATCACCGCTTCTTGAGTACGCATGAAATGCCTTACTCGATCCAATTGGATAACTTTTCATGATACAATCAAATCCAGAGCTTGAGAGCAACAATGTGGCGGATTAAGCATAGCCAGATCAGATTTAGAGAGACTAACTCGTGGGATCATCAAATATTCGAAATTTAAGAGAAAGATTGAGACTTTGATCAAACCCAGATCATTGACTTTATAGATAAATCTCGACAACCATTAAAAAGGAAATTTGAGCACAACCCATGTGAAAAGTTTCAGAATTGAGACAGAGAATGTAACGGAAAACTAAAAAACTCACGGGATTTTTGTTCAGTCTCCGGTGAATTCTACGGAACTAGAGGCAGAGTTTTGCTTCGATTCCGTTGACCGAGAGTCTGAGATTATTTTTGTTGAACAAAGATCGAAGTTTTAAAGGACAATTAACGATTTGAACAAGGTAAGTAATAAGAAACTTCGGGGAGATGTTTTCGACGTGAGCGAGGAAGAGACTTTGTTATGAGATCATGGAAGTTTTAAAAGCCCAGATCCACATCATGGTCCATATGTAATTAGCCTATATAGTAATGTAATGGGTTTATTATCATCAGTTTCCATAATCTTTTTTACCATTTTATACGAGATTAATGAAGAATAAATAATGTGTTCAAAATCGTGTTGTTGTGTTAGTCGATTTTACTCAAAATCGTGTTGTGATTAGTCGATTTGCATTGGCATCATGTCACATGTTTTTAATATTGCAATAGACTCCAATATCAATACTACGAGACATATGAGAGCCCGATCGATGATGTGCATTACAGTTTCACTTCTATATTTGCATAGTCCTTTCAAAGCTTAAGACATGATCCGTGACATGTACAGAAGAAATCACATCTTTATACACGTGATACAGAGATGTACATATATCTAGCTCTAACTTTAGAAAGAGAAATCATTTTGGTTTTCGGATGATTAAATAAATAAATCTTACAACAATGATATACATATATACATAGATATATACATTTTTCTTAAAAGTAAAATTATCATTTGGGAGAATATCCACTAAATTCCATTACCTACATCGATCTTAATCTGCTCAACCCGTATTGTTCCTGAAACAGAAATTGAAACACCATGCACGCTAATCAATTGATGGATATACATATATAAACCGAAAAATTGAAAACGTATAAATTAAAGGACTTTAACTGTATAATATATAAACAAAAATACTACATTATAAGTTAATGGTAATTACCAGAACAAAGTAGATTTCTTTGAGAATAGGTGTCAACAATGAGCTCAAGGTATCAATGTCTTCTCTTAAGGTATCATAGCTCTCGTCTCTTGCACCGATCGCTTCCATGAACGTCTTGTTGTCAGGCACCAGCTTCAAACACACCTTCATTATTACATATTCTCACGATATCAACACATGTAATATATGTTCCCAAGAAAAGTTTAATTTATATGTTCATACCTATTTCATAATAATAAAAAATAAGTTTGCTGGGATATAACAAGAAAATGATGTTAGTAAGTATGACATAGCTAGAATGAGAGGGATCACGGTGTATACTTTGAAAGCAGCAGACGCGATCCATCCATGATGCGGTTTTAAAGTCGTCATGTAGCATTCTTCTACAAGTTCTTCCATTTTCGACGACATCTCTTTCGACAACAATCGTAGTAAACCCGCAGTAAAATCCATTGTCCTATGTAATAGAATATAGTAAGAAAGAGTCATACACCTAATTAAGCACTAAATAGTACATTAACTAATCATTAGTTCCATATATGGTAAAGTCCAAAGTTGTAACTAGTAGTACGGAGTGCTAATAGAGAGAATATTCGTGATGGATCGGACAAACTAATTACGAAAAGTGCAGTTTATGAATTAGAACTTAGAATACAATCCTAATGTGCATGCATATCAATTATGAGAATTCTGTAATTAGGTGATGAATTATACATTAATTAAGGTAAATATCGCCGGGAAAAAAGAAGAAGGGTTTTTAACAAAAAAAAGAAGAAGTGAATATACCTACCTAGTGAGCCAAAAAAGAGCTCTACCACAACTAGCAACCATCTTGGATGTTCCCTCCTCCTTTTCTTTCTTCAGAATCTCAGCCAAATTCGAGTAAACACAGGAATCTGTTTCATAAAATTTCTCTAATCTCTACACCACCCAAATCAACAAATAATAAATACATAAGTAAATGATAATTGAAGTGTGAGAAAAAGAGGGAAAGAAGAGATTTTCTAGAAAGTCTTTTAAAAATAGACTCAATAAGGGATTACAAGCCTGACATTGAATTATTTGAAGAGATCTTTACCCAAAACAAAAGCATTGAGAAGATATCTATTGGGCGTTCTTATCAGCAAAAAAGTTCAACAGATTTTTTATATAGACTATTTTATTGATATTAGTTTAGACCCACCGGCCACCATACATTACATGCATACGTACACATGATGTGATGAGTTTCAATCAATAAAGAGGACAAATAAAAATATAAATAAAAGCTCTTTGTCTTGTCTTAATATGCATGCATGAGGTTACATTATCTTTAGTTACCTGAATATTTTGATCAATGTCTTGTCTAAGAACAGCCATTGTCGGTCCTATCTTATCTGCAAGCACCAAAACACAAGCAGCTCAGGACAATGACAATCATTGAGTTGTCCTTGAACTTCAGTTTCTCAGGAAAATATATAAAATCGATGAAACAATTAATCAAAATAATATAATTTCCTACGAAAACTAGAAATAAAGATACCAAGAACTTGGATGATTAAGCTGCAGAAGGAGAGAATAGGCCTCAAGGGTATATGTGTAGCCTCAGTCTTATCTGCAGGTTTAGTTACGATGAAAACAGAGAGCTCTTCAATGGCGGTTTGAATCTCTGTCTTCTTCTTCTTCTCCATCTCGTATCTCTTTCTCTTCATGATCTCTTCTCTCTGTTTCTTCTTTGTAATCTTCTACTTTATTACAAGACCAGCGTTATATATATATTAATGTAAAACATCGCTTTGACTTTAAATCATCAAGTATTTGCCCCAAAAAAAAGAAAGACTTTATCAAGTTGGTGTTACCTTTTGTATTATAAAGAGAAGAATTAAATATAAGGAAAAAGAAAAGACATTCAACTTTAATATGCTAAAATTGTTCCTCGTTATAATATGATTGATGAAAGTAATAAAATAGTTTTGGCTTAAACCAAAAATATATAATAATAATATAGTTTTGGGTTAGAAGCGGAGACAAGTAAACTCCAACAGCAAAGAGGGTATAACTCATATATATGTTATGCATATATTCATATAATATATGGGTATGGCATGAAAATAGTAATCGACTAATCGCTTTAGATTCCTTAGATTATGATGATGGTGACCCACTTTTTGACCTCAATTTTTTTGTTTTATGGTTCTAATCGATCCAATTATTTAAATAAAATAGAATGGTTGATATCAACGATTAAACTAACTGTTGAAAACACTAATAATATTGATTAATGGGTTTAGGGTTCCGTTTAGATGTGCTGGCTGATCATAAGGCATGCAAGGATGAAATAAAAGGAATCTTCTCTCAATTTCTTAATTGTTTGGATTGTCAGCTCTTCTTCATGAATCCAATCATTTACACCACTATACATATTATATAAGTGTTATATAGATATTTTAGTATATAATTATGTGAAAGGTTTACATTGAAATTTAGTTTTGAGATATTGAATATTCATGTAAAGCTCAATTTGCTTCACAATTACATTACATAATACGACAATTTCTCCTGTATCAAACATTACTCACACTGTACTTTATATCAATAAAAATTTAAGTACCTTTAGTATAAGTACATACAATAAAATATAAATACATTTCAACCATCACAATAAATAAAAACAAGCTCTTAAGCGATTAAAACCTAACAAGGTTTTGTAATATATTAAAACGAAAAAGGGTTTTGTAATATACCACCAATTGATTTCGTTTTTTTTTACGATTTTAAATATTTCTCAACAATTTTTATATCTAAAGTAAACATATTATGATGTTGGTAAGAAGAACTTATTCTCAGTACGATACTGTATTTAAGATCGTAAATTATAAGAAAATTTAAATTGTTTTTCTACGAGATATCTAATCCTATATCTCCACTCTTGACGTACCACCGCATCATATATGGTTCATGAGTACTCGAGTTAAACCCTCCATTGACAAACTTACAACCCTTTTCAAAAACAAAAGAGACAAAACTAAAAACTAATCCACTAACACTATTATACTTTTAATTGTATAAAACTAAAATTTCTATCAGACTAAAACGTGAATTTGCAGTAGCGTATAAAGTCTTCCTAAGTCCCGATCATGACCCTAATGTGATTACATTCTTAATAGACGACGAAAAGTTAGAGAATATCCTTTAATTATAAATTTATAACTTATAAAGAAGGTGCCTTATCATTTGAAAATTAAGTCCATATCGCATATATACAATTACACAATTTAGAACTTATTCATATATATTGATAAACATTCTTTATAATACAATTATAGAAACAAGAAAACTTTATGAGAGATTAATTTATCTTAGTTCCAACGAGTTCCAAATATGTGGGTGGAAGTTTATAAAAATTTCGTAGTTTAACAATTCACTAATGTTTTGTAAACTTTTGTTATTGTGTGTGATTTATATACATTTAGTTATGTACAAGTAAATCGCATATATATTGCAAGTTTTGAAAGCAAAAGGCCTATACGTCACCTCTAACATCACTAGAAACAAAATATATTATCATATCATGGTTAATTAATCACAATATTTTTTGTATCATGAATTGAAATACTTTTGTAGATTTGTTTTAAAATAAATCAATCACTTAATCTAAGAGCCTAAGACATTACGTTATCGGCTTATTCCTTTCTCTTCTAGATGCTAAAATTTAATAGTACTTTATAAGTTTTGTTTTTTGGTCTTCTTTTTTAGTCGGCCATCAATAACTATTTAATTTCTGTTTTCGGATATAAAAAGTGTTTGATTGAGAAGAAGTAAAAACTAAAAAGTAAAACAAAAGAAAAAAAGATATACTAATTTGTTTTTTTAATAAAATAATGTTGGGTTTATGGGCTTGGACCAAAAGAAGATACAATTTAATTTCTCGAAATATTCATTTACTTTGTGCTAACATATTGGGCTAGGCCTTATCTCTATTCGGCCCATCATCTAGAAACGTCTAAGATACTGACGCGTGTTTTATGGCTCCGGTAGAATTGAAGAAATCACCAGAGACTACAATGGCTGCCTCCACCGTCGTAACCACCGTGACACACGGAGCTTCATCTATACTTCCTTCACGAACTGCATTAGCAGTCTCTTCCCGGAGGTTTTCTTCATTCTCGCCGTCGAGGTTGGACTTCAGTAATCTGCGGCGGAGAGTCAATGCACCATCGCCGAGGCGCCTCGTGGTTCGCGCCGCTAGAACTGAGTCAGCCGGAGTAAAACTGGGAGCTAGAGCTCCCAATTTTGAGGTAAAACTGTGATATGCGCGTCGCTGGAAAAACATAAAAAACAAGGAGTTTCTAATTATAGAGATTTGTGTGTGTGTTTATGAGTGAACTATTTAGCTTCCGGAGCCGCTCACTGGAAACTTATGGAAATTAGAAGATTTTGAACTGTATCCGTCTCTACTGGTGAGTGTATCTTTAATCTGTTTGATTCAGTTTGCCATAATTTGTATTTAAAGCTCTGTTCTTGTGTTCATCATGATACTGTTACAATTGCTAGGTAATGTTCATCTGCAATCATTGCCCGTTTGTGATTCATTTAAAAAAAGACATTGTAAAGCTATGCAATTTCTATATGAAGGTACCGAACACTTGCTTCTCCATTGTTATATCCATTGGTATATGAATCTTAGCTATATTGTTCTGTTCTGCAGAAAGGTCTTGCTGTTGTTGCAATATCTTCAAATTCTGTGGTAACTCATCCTCAGGTTTGTGTGTGTGACTCTGTAGTGTCAGTGCTTATTTAATTGTTGAGATGAGGTTTCTTTAAGTTTCGTTTCATTTTCACAGGATGGGCCTGAGTTCATGGCAGAGGATGCAAAAGTTTTCAAATACCCATTTCCTTACTTATATGATGAGGTATCTTTTTGTCTATTCAATGCTTTTTTCAGGGTTGTTAGTTGATTATACTCATATTCGGATCTTCTTGTGACATTTTCTCTCTTGCCTCAGTCACAAGAGGTTGCAAGAGAATTTGGAGCTGTTTGTACACCTGAGTTTTTCTTGTATAAGAAGGTAATTTGTGATCATATATTTTGACAGCAGATAAGTCAGTTGCAGTGTCTACTTTTTGGGTATTCTATGAATTTTGTTCTGCTAAAGCATGTAAAGATTAACTCACAAAGTTGTATTTGAAATATAGTATTATGGATATATGCTTAAGATAGCCATTTGTTGGATTGGGAGTAGATAAATCATGAATTCCTTTATAAGCTCAAACATTTAATACTTCTTATGAAAATTGTGTCTTGTTTTGTTTATCAACTCTATCTCAACTTGCTCTCGCCTGTCAAATGGAGCAGGATGGTCGTAGACCATTTGAGCTGGTCTATCATGGTCAATTTGATGATTCCCGGCCTAGCAGTAACTCACCAGTAACCGGGAGGTTCGTTGTTACTGCTTTTAACATATTTCAGAGAAGTCTTAAAGTAAAACCTAACCTGTTATATATGTGCGTAGGGATCTAAGCCTGGCGATTGATCTTTCCCTTAGCTGTCAACCAATACCATCAAATCAAAAGCCAAGGTACACTGAAATCTGATACATTTTTCTTCGATTCTATAGCCTTTGATGACCAACTGATATCCTGCATTTGGTATCTAAGTGTTGGTTGCAGCATAAAGTGGCACCCAGAAACAAAGTCATGAGCTAAGACATGATTGTACTTACAAATAGCATTATTTTCAGGCAAGTCGCTTGTTCTATATCAATTATGTTCCATAGACTCAGGTCCGTAGTATGTCGGAACTAACAAAAGATCGATGAAAAGTGTTAATTATAGTTTTTGTTCTGATAGAGGTGCAAACTAAACTTCCTTTCTTTCTTAACGAGATGTAGAACTGTCAAGATTTTGCTTTTTAACATATAGATATAGTAAGGATTTGTGAATTTTACAGGTATGTTCCAAAATTCGAAACTGAAAGGATAGAAGAATGCAAAGCAGAAGAACATAGAAAGTGTAAGTTGTATCCATTATTCGAGACTAATATACAGTAAAATCTACTCCACGGATCCTATATTGTGGGATTGTTCATGTATGATATAACTTTATGAACAATATAAGAATCAGTTTTAGTGTAAATAGTACTTTTCTATATTTAATAAATTAAAGTATATGTGATCAAAAAGAAAGACACCATCTTCTCCTTCCTGGTCAAATCCCGAACCTGGTAAGATCTGTTGAACTCCAGTTATCACCATTGATCATGAAGCTCCCCTGAGAAACTAACTGGTCTGGCTCCTCTGAGAATGAGCATTCCAGGATCTCTTGAATCTCTTTGTCATCGAGTAAACCCTGGAACTCGAAGATCTCCTCTCGATCTTCTTGGAGAAACTGACCAAATACTTCTTGATCCTCTTTGGTCTTCTGAGTTAGATTATTGAATTCCCCGTAGAATCCAAGATCCACATCAGTTTCTTGGCAGATATCCCAACTCAAAGATTCTAAAGCATGAGTGGTTGTTGTTATCGGTGAATCTTGATCGGATCCAGTAGTATTATCTGTACTAGAAGGGCTCCGATCAGTCACATATTGTGCGAAAACCGCAGCCAAATCAATATCAGAACCAGGAGGGCTGGACTGGAATCCATCATCTTGGTTAATAAGACCATCTGGCCGATTCTCGTTCCGGCCAAACCTTTTGTGACTGTTCTGTCTGCTTCGACTTCTCTTGCGACAGCCTCCACCTACAGGAATGTTGCGGAGAGAACCGCCTTTCGTCCAGTAACGACGGCAACCCTTGCAGAAGTATCTAGGCTGAGACAAGCTGTAGTTGTTGTAATAACAAAACTTGGTGTTGGACGATGCACAACGAGGACAAGCCGGAGCAGTAATAGCCTCTTGTTCGTAAGAAAGCTTCCACTTCTCCGGAATTTCCATCTCCGGCAACGGAAACTGGTGCTGCTGGTAGCTGTTGTGTCCAATGTACGGCAACATTTTTCATGTACTCTTATATGATTTTTGGGTGTGAAAGATTGTGAGATCTAGCAAGTGGGCACTTGGTGTATAATTGAGTTCATGTAACTCTATATATACGGGTGTGTATGTGTGAATGGAGAGGTGAGGAAGAGCATGTGTGTGTGGAAGCAGAGGTGCATCGATAAATGTGTGAATTGTTTCGAAGTAAACGTGGGCGGTTGCCGAGCCGTGCGTCTTCTTTTCCGTTTCTTCTTCGTCAAGTTACCTTCGAATTTGGTCCTTGTTAGATTTATTCCTATTAAGTTTTGGTAAACAATTGGATGAATTTCTCTAAGATTTTTTAGTTTATTCGACCTGAAATTTGGGTTTCATAAGAATTAAAAAAATACTTTTTTCCTGACAAACCATTTTTTTTTTTTTTGAATATTATGTAAAATTATTCTAAAAAAATTGTTTTACATTAAGTGCGGCTTGTGTTTAAGCAAAATTTGAGAGCATTAACAAATTTAGAAAAATGAGAGATGTCTATGTTATCTTGAGCCAAACTAAATCGCCATAGTCTTCATATCTTCTATCTCCTAACTCGCGAATAGAAGAGATTCTGTTTCGGGTTTGCTTATCGAGACGGCGGGTTAATTGGGAGGAGGGAATGGGTGCTTCTCCATGTCGATGACCATTCCGTTCCTTCCATATCGAGTGCACTGTGAGCTGAAAAGTATATCTCACCAAGAACAAACATCCTTTCCCGAGAGATGTATCCGTGATGAGTTTGATGATCATGTCCCAATCTGTTGAAAACCGTTGAGATAAGAGCTTTCTAGATAATCCAGTCCATACATCTGCTGAATATTGACAAGCGAAGAACAAGTGATTTCGTGTTTCCACTGGAGCATGACAGAAAACGCAGCATGAATTCACCCCCATGTTCCATTGTAACATTCTATCTCCCGTGCTTAAACGATTTCTAACTGCAAGCCAAGTCATGAAAGAGAACTTCGGTTTGTGGTGGTTGAGCCAAACTCCTTGGTGCCACTCTGCTCTTGGTTTTGATTCTCTTATGGCCGTCCAAGTTTCTTTCGTGTTGAAAGTTGATTTGAAGCGATCTCCCTTCCCCTTCCAACACACTATGTCTTCATCGTCTGTTAGAGTCTATGAATTTGTGCAATCATTTTGACGTTTTCTCTTGGTTACTAAACTATCCAACACATTTTTACGTAAGAGTGTTCCTGAGAGCCATCACTAGTTCAACTTTGATTATCGAGTACATGCATTTCATAATTTTTTGTTTTACATAAGAGTATTATTATCGAGTACATGCATTTCATAATTTCAAAGTTTATCGGAAAACAAAAACTTATTGTTTAAAATATGTCTTAATATTTATTAATTTGGATGATGCAAATCGTTTCATTCTTTTTTTTGTTTGATTGACCTAATCTTTTACGTTAAGAAAAATATGAATTATTGATATTGTAAGATATATCCTACAATTACACTCTCTTAAAATATTATCGTGGAGCCATCATATTATATACAGTATGTGTGTAAATGATTTAGTCACTTACATTCTCAGCATCTTGTTCTCGTGAACCGCAAGACACCACAAATTTAGTAAACAAAGCATCGTAACATTTGATCACTTGCACTCTCTTCTACATTCTATCGTTTTAACACTTCCAAGCGTCGGTACAATATTATTATTGATTTATTGACATCATTTTGGTTATCCATTTGCCAAGTTACTTAATTAATACCGTCAAATCCAATAAGTTACTATTACATGCATAATACGTATAGTCTTTGATAGCAAATAAAGAACGAATTAAGTTCGAGTTTCTAACAAAAGATATTTGTCCGATCAATTCAACTATATTGTTGTTACAAATAATTTAGCATCTTGACTGATAGTTAAGAAAAGAAAAGAGAAAACAATTGTATTTAATGAGTATGATCCGCCTTGGAAGAGCGGGGAATACTTGTATTATTTTCATTACTAACCAAAATGTTATCTGTCAAGTTAAAGTACAAATGTAGATTATTAACCGTTAAGAGCATAGATTTTGTAACCATAATAATGTAGTAAGATTAATAAGATAGATTAACGCCAAGATTAAGGGCCACACGCACGGGAGAACACGTGCTTCTACCTTCGTGTCGACCAATGCTTCTCTTATTTCTCTCAATCCCTTCAAATCTACGAAGTTGAATCCTCATTCTTTCTTATTCCCCCAAGTAGAATTCTCTTCTGTATTTATTATTTTTTAGCATTTTATTATTATTAAAACAACCCTCAATTGTTATTTTATCATCGTCGATCACCACCTACAAGTTTGATTGGGCAGCCTTAAAAACTAGATCTATGGTAAGCTCCGATCCCAATATTATTTTGGGTTGACGATAATGTAGTACTGTTAGGATTAAAATATATATACGAGTACAAATTACTTATAAATTGTGAAATAATAGGAAGTCAAACCTTAATTCTTTTTTTCCGGATGGCATTTATTCATCATAGCTGTATTATTAATTCGAGTTTGACTCGAAAGTGATTTTGACTTAATTGTGATAGGAGTACTTGCGTATATTTAGTTGATACAAACAAAAAATATTACTTGTTACTCAAGTTTTGTTATCATAAAAGTTTTGGGTTTATGATTTTAACTACATTGACTAATCATTAAAATCTCATATTTGTGAATTTATTCCACCAATTAATATTGATCTTCATGTTGGTTCGCTAATCGCTATCTATCGAAGGGTTGAAAACGTTGGGACTTGAGAGGCAAGCTTAATTAGGCGCTAGATTCGACAGCTAAGAACTTAGGTGCGGTTCATCAAAATCTAAAGAGCAACAAGTTTACGAAAAGGTTGCTCTTCGAGATTTCTACCCTCTTCATCATTGGAATGGCAAGCGGTTATATATAGATTATTAGAATAAGACACAAAACCGTCATTGAGCTGATTGATATAGGAAGAGCCACATTGTTGTGGTAAATGTCCCAAACCTTTGATCTAGATCTGATCGTGTGATGAAGCAATGAAAAGTGGAATACTATAACGAGACTCGAGATTGCGTTGCTGCTTTGACCTAGAAACATGGTGCAGCATGTATTTTGGGCTTTTGGGCCCTAGCTACCTTTTTTATTTTCATACCTTTGGACAGACAAGTTACTCTTGCAGCATTTATGTAATTTTCTTTCTTTCTTCTTATAACATCATTTATCATTATTTCAGTTATATTATTATTACATGCATGATTTATTTTGCTAATATATTGCAAACGAAAAAAGTCGAAAAGATAGCGATAAAGTCGGATAGTTATTCTTAGCAAAAGCTAGTAGTTGGAAACAAAAATCTTACCAATGCTATAAGATTGCTTCAATCAAAGGATAGCATCGATTTCGCCAATATTTTTCTCAACAATAAATGTTCATTCTTTTTGTTTTTGAATAACGATATTATACCGCAGATTTTGTATCCCACAAATGTGGTAACAGTAATTGAATTCTCAAATTTAGCCGGTAACATCAATTCAAAACTTAACAAATTAGTAAAATACATTAATAAGCTCATTCAAATAAGGAAATAACTATTACTATTACTAACACACATCACGGTCCTTCAAAAAATCTCTAGAAAGACCAAAACTTTCTAATTTTCAGAAAATGCCCTACTTTTTGTTATAGAAACAAAATAACGAAAGAATCAAAACACAAAATTGTAATTACCTTTTGTATGTTTATATATAGTCATTATCCCTAATCTGTAAGAAACTAAAAGATACACTTAAATCTTCTACATTTTACATCTCTCGACTCTAGACACCACCGTCGTGGATTCGTATTCTTAAGATTCCATTTCTTGAGCGATCTTTGTAGTTTTCATCTTTGAACAATGTCACAACCAAAAACAAGTGGAAGAACTTTTGGATTCCTGAAACCATTTATGCGGCTGTGTATGTGCTTTGACGTGGCGGCGGAAGGTGAGCAACGAGGAAGATCTAAGAAAGTGACAAGGAAGAGCAGTTCCATCCACTCAATAAAATCTTCTCCGGCTAATTCTTCCGGTTGTAGTTCGATGGTAGAGGAAGACAGAGATGAGAAGATTAAAGATGTTATCCTCTATTGTAAGATGAATTCACCAATTAATTTCCGCTGAATTTTACACACAATTTCATATATTTTTTTATTTTTTTTTGTCACTTATTCATTCACTCATAATGAATTTGTAGATTCTTCTAAACTGTTGTTCATTTTCCCCAAAAGATTCCGCCTATAATTGGTTACTACGTTTAGTACCATTCTTGTTTAAGTGGCTCATTTTAACTATATATCTCAAATCTCGACTTGATCCCGGTTTGGAAGTCTGAATTTCTAGGTTTACTAAAAAAATACTAGTAATGATTAATATAAATCACGTCATCTTGTATAAATTGGATTACACAGTTTCAGTTTTTAGTTGGGTTCGAATATAGCTTTCAATTTAATATAAGTTTTGTCTGAGTATATAATTAAAAGATAGGTAATGATCTATATTTTCTTGTAAGAAAATTCATTTTAGCCAAAAAATAAAAACTCCATTTTGATTTTATACGATATTTTATTTTTGTTTCAGTTGGCAGTGTTAAGACTGATTCGTACTATCTAGAACCAGACTTCGCAACTATACTTTTGCGATGTAATATAGTATTGTTCTTTATAATTTACCGCGTGAGACCTTTAAAGGTTATACGCGTTCACTCGCATCCGAAGCTAATTGATAGCAAATAATGTCGCTAATCGTTGTTCAGCAAAAATTATAATTATAGGCTAATGTACCAAAAAAATATACATAAATGGAAGAATCTAGGGAGACTTTGAAAGACCAATCACTTTCGAGCAATAAGTAAGAAAATAGATGGATTTCATGTCATTTGGAGATTCGAGTTTGACCAAAAAATAGACTCAAAACCAAACACAAAAGACTTTTTCTCCCCTCATGTATTACTGTTCCCGCGTCCAGCAACATCGCAAGTAAGCCCTTTTTCAGATTATCATGATTTAAATTTGTACTATGTTAATCTCCCAAACACAAAAGATTATTATCGAACGCTTCAAGACTTTGTAGTGATGTTTTGATTAATTTTGTTATGTAGCGATTCAGCTAACTGTAAAAAAAAGCTCTGTTTCTCTGAGACTACAAAACGTGAACCCACGCGCAAGAATGGCGCATTGAGTGTGTGTCGTGAGACAAAAACCTCTGGTCTCTGGACAAAGAAGCCATGATATTGAGCTTTTTTCGTATAAATGAAAAATTGAGTTGGTCGAGAGTACGTGGGCCTTATCACTATTATGAAATTTATGACAATATAACGTATTTTCGTGGCCGTAGCACAATTATATTTCTGACATTTTCACGTCACATAGTTTTAAATTTTTTTAATAACCGTGATATATACCCTTGAACAGAAAAAATCAGTTACAAAGTGGACATTCCTGACCACTAAAACTACTAAATGTCAGACATGTTTATAGTATTTCAATAACTCGAAATTCATTTTAGATTTTAAAAAGGCCAATAGATATCAGTTAATATTGAAAACATATTATTAAACTTCTGACCACATCTAGTTTTGTGTTTTTATTGAATAAATATTGTTTGACAAAGGCAAAATTTGTGTTGATTATGGTCCACAGACACAGGGTCATGTCTGGATCAGAAGAACCGTGTTGGAGCTCTCTACAAAATCATGCCAAGTCAGCTACCAATTATCTGACGTGGCACTTATGACCTCTTCTACGCTTTTGACTTCCTCTAGACTGGAAATATTCAACCTTTAAGTCCATTAAGATGCAAACAAAAATAAGTATCCGATTTTTTTTTTTTTTTCGTAATTTATGTCTCTATCTTATAAAC
>Ga0041059_1000752_pt1 | contig 25305 bp, 22 predicted proteins | sample AraColnosormetaG_FD_56232 | JGI IMG/M metagenome (GOLD analysis project Ga0041059, IMG submission 56232) | Arabidopsis roots microbial communities from North Carolina, USA - Col MF nosort | ecosystem: Host-associated > Plants > Roots > Unclassified | place: USA: North Carolina | collected... | reverse complement strand
TCTTTTTTTTTTTTTTTTTTTTTTTTTTTTAAAGTTTTATAAATATTAAATTAATATGATGTTGTGAAATCTGAATTTTGGATCCCGCCATTTAACCATGGTCCAAACTCCTAAGAGGTGTTCTAAATTTAATATGGTTTACACATAATTAAATTTTTAGCACTTGGTTTTTTTTATAATGTTTTGTCTTTTTGTTCAAGTGTTAAAATTTTAATTTTGGTGTAAACTAATTAGATACATCATCCAAACCCCTAAGAAGTGTTTTAGGTTTAATTTGGTTTATACATAATTAAAGTTTTAGCACTTGTTTTTTTAAAAAGGTTTTTATTTTTATTTTTTTAAAGGTTAAATTTTTAATTTTTGTGTAAACTAATTAGACACATCATCCAAACCCCTAAGAGGTGTTGTAGGTTTAATTTGGTTTACACATAATTAAAGTTTTAGCACTTGGTTTTATTTAAAAGGTTTTATCATTTTTTCTTTTTCTTTTATATGTTAAAATTTTAATTTTTGTGTAAACTAGTTAGATATATAACATTCAAACCATAATAGATTAATAGGTGTTTTAGGTTTAATATGGTTTACACATAATTAATTTTTTAGCACTTGATGTTTTTTAAAAATGATATCTTTTTTTTTTAAGTGTTAAATTTTTATTTTTGATGTAAACTAGTTAGAAAATTCAACATTTCACAAGTTTTGTGGTGTCATAAGTCAACATGTTTTATGGTAATTTTAAGTGTTAAATTTAAATATATTGAAAACAAATCGGATATAGTATCCGGTCGTTTTGGTTCGTATGTTTTAATGTTATAACTATAAGTTGAACATGTTTTTCATATATTATATATAAATTTAAAGGTTTTAAGATTTTTTATAAATAAATTTTTTAATAAATTTTTTGTTTTTCTCTAAAAATAATGTTTTAAGGTAATTGTTTTGATTGAATCTTGTGATCTACACTCTAAAGCAGAAGAAACGGTGTTTTGGTTTCAAACTTTCAAACATGAATGAAGTTTTTGTTTCGCATTATATGCATCCGCGAATGAATCACGCGCCATTTTTGGAATATCTTTTTATTGTTAGCCAATTATGATAACAGGCCTTGGATGGGCTTTTCTGAACCCAGTGTAAAACATAACGTTCTCATAGCTCTCTGTATTCTTCGAAAAAAATCATGAGAACTTGTCGAAGAGAAATTTGTGTTAAAACAAAAAAATTTTAAGTTCTTGGCTGATTTTATAGCCATAAACTAATTGTATTTTCAGCTTTTCCTCCCACTTTTTTTGTCTCTTAAATTTCTACCATAAACTTTGATAATTCTTAATATTGTAAGTTCATCCTTAAAAATATGTTTCCAATTGAACCGGTCATTAAACCGAGATTAACCACAAATCCGCGTTTATTATACCGCTATTGTGATTTACCCGACTAATCCCACACCCGTTAAGAAAACGCATCGTTTTGTTATGTTATGTATCCTTATGTGTTGTGTTAATTGGTAAGGAAAATGACAAATCGAACTAGATAAAACTCCTAATCATAAGGATAGATTAAACTTCAAATCAATCAGTCAACCTAAATAATATCATCTTAAAGAGAATCAACTTCCGAAAATACNTCATCCAAAATAGACAAAAGAGGTTGAAGATTGTTNCAATGACAATCTAAATNAATAAAGAACTAGAACTACTCTCATTGATCACATAGATTGNTTCTTTGTGTGAGTGTGATTGTATCGGCTCCATGTGGTGTTTCTTGAAGCTCCATTGTAGGCTTACAAAACAACATTGTTTTCTTAACGGTGTGGGTGATTAGTTGGGTAAATCACAATTGCGGTACAGTAAACGCGGATTTATGGTTAATATCGGTTTAATGACCCGTTCAATTGGAAACATATTTTAAGGATGAATCTGAAAGTACATGTTGCAATTTTATGAATTATCGAAGTTTATGGTAGAAATTTCAGGAGCAAAAAGTGTGGAGGGAAAAGCAGAGAATGCAATTAGTTTATGGCTATAAAATCAGTCAACCCTTTTCTTAACGGATATAGGTGATTAATCGGGTAAATCNCAATCGCGGTACAGTAAACGCGAATTTGTGGTTAATTCCGGTTTAATGACCGNTTCAATTGGAAATGTATGTTTAAGGATGAATCCNAAAGTACATGTTGTAATTTAAAGAATTATCAAAGTTTATGGTGGAAATTTAAGAGGCAAAAAGTGTGGGGGGAAAAGCTGAGAATGCATTTAGTTTATGGCTATAAAATCAGCCTACCCTTGAATGTTTGAAGTCCTAAAACGGTATTGGCGGGAACTTATGGTTTTTCAAAAAAAAAAAGTTCTAGCAGTAACTATCTTCTCTTATGTGTCCCTTAGAAAGCGTTTTGAAGGCATTAGAAGTCTTGACCAAAACTTAGTGACTTTTGGATCCAACACCTAAAGGTGGATGTATTGAGTTAGAATAGGTTAATGTGGTGATTATTCTTCAAACACGATTCTAAGCAATGCTCAAAACAATCAACGTGGTCCCGAAACTCATATTTTGGTTTACGTTTAAAGACAACTACAAGACGTGCTTCATTTCTACAAGACAATAACACTTGGATCGTCAACTTAATACTCAAGGCTACGAATATGTAAAATGGTATAAGAGTGTCAATCCAGAGAACTCTTCGAGGCATGCATTTTACTACTGTCCAAGGCATGCATTTTACTACTGTCCAAGGCAGTCGTGGTAACAAAGGGCGACGAGGAAGAGGTGGACCGTGGACGAGGCAAAAAAAAGCTTTAAATCTACACATACTCCTCTTCCCTTCTCTTGTTGATTGCTTACTTCAATGTAATCACCTACTATCATGTACTTTTATAAAAAACTACTCTATGATATCTAGGACATAGGCTTGTACTATTTGCTACCTTTAGATTAATGCACCAAACTGTTTCAAAAAACAAAAAAAATTGGGGTATGCATGAGTGCATGATATTTCAATGGTGTGACCGCAAATTTGTTGTAACACTCCGGTTTCAGGAATATGGTGATGCATACAAAGAGGTTTAAAAGAATTGATTTGGTCACTTATGCCACCAAAATGCACTTACCTTGTTGGTCAAACATCCTAAGAAAACTTTACAATTAAGAGTGATTGGGTTGTGGAGTAATTTCAGAATGAGTGACCTTCTAGGAAGTAATTGTCGGAACTGTGCGAATGAGGACAAAACATGGAGAAAGAATATCTGGTAATTTATAAGGTCGGTAAACAAGTATTTAAAGCCTTCCAGACATAGTGGACCGACCATTGGCAGGGATGGATCCATGGGTCCGTGAAAGGATGTGAAGCCCGCTGATAGAGATGGCCGGGGCGTTACATTTGTGATGTTTGATGATTCTTTACATGTGGAACCATGTGTAAAGTTCTTAGAAAGCAGCTATGAAATGGGTTAAAGAAATTGGAATAAAGAGATCAATGGTAACAAACAAGTAGGAACAAGACCAGTCTTGAACACATACAAAATAAACATTTGTGATCCCAAATTTTTAGGGCCGAGGTATAAATATATTGCACTTAATCTAATTATGATATTAAAATTTTATATATTATTGTGTTATTTTCTACAATATATCTCTAGGTTCTTATAATTTTGTTTATTCTTATTCTTTAGTTTTATAATTTAAAGAAGATCAATGTTCCCAACTATTTAAGTTAACAAAAAGCACTTTTTATGCAATCGGGTTTTGGGTTTAATGTATCTCTTTTTCTTTTTTTTTTGTTAAATGGTTTTATGTATCTCATTCTAATAGGTCCCCAACTTCTTTTTCCTTGGAGTGTGTTGATGACACATCGATCAATTTCTCGAAATAAAGTTTCAGCCGAGATACTTATGTTGTTGTGAACACTGTTATTCCTTTCTTTTCATAGTGAATAGATAGTGGTCAAGGCCGGTCCTGAGAATATTTGGACCACATACGACATAAAAATAGGAACCTTTCAATTTATAATTTTAATACAATATTTTATAACACTAATATTTTCATTGGAAAAAAAAATTCAGTGATTTTTGTTTTTGAAGTTCACAAAAACATTGAACTATATATTTTAATTTGATAGAGTTTATTTAAATTATTATTTTTTACTTTTTCTATTTATATTTGTTTTTGTACTTACTAACAAAAAAAAAACGGGAAAAATGTCGTTTAATACGCGAACTTTCAAAAATGGCCATTTAATACGTGAACTTCTTAGATGGCCATTTAATACGTGTAAAAATCGTTGACCGGCCATTTCACTCAAACTTAATCGTTGACAAGACAAAAATCCACACGACGTTATCTGACGTTAACAGATCGATAACGGCCGTTAACTAGTTTCCGTTAATTTCTAATACGACGTCGTTTAACTATAATCGAAACAAGGAAAATGTCATTTAATACTCCAACTTTCAAATTATAGTCATTTTATACATAAACTTCACATGTGGCCATTTTATACATGAACTAAATGTTGACCAGCAATTTGAAATAAGAGAATGCGTTGACCAGATAAAAAAGACATTACCGCTATATAAGCCTAGACATTCAAATTTTGGTATAGGCTTGTTCGTGTTTATTCGGCCAAAATTGTTCAATTTAAATAAAAATTAGTTTAATCTTAATAAATTTTAGCTATACTTTGCAAAATTTTGTATAATTTTAATGAATATATCTAAATATTTTTTGATATCTAGTTTATTTACGATATTCTTGTTATTTTTTATAAAACTATAGCTAAACTACGTTTAGTAACATTTAGCTATAATTTTAAAATAAAAAAAGAAAATAAAATGACTTAGATATCCAGAAAATATGAAACATTTTTTTTCTTTCGAAAACCGTTCCGAAACCGATCAAAATCCGACACCTATCCAAACCGAAACCAAACGGAATAGTAAAAATCCAAATTCAAATAAATCCAAACCGAATCCGAACCAAAATCCGAATGTTTAGGCTTATATAGCGGTAATGTCTTTTTAGCATGGTCAATGCATTATCATATTTCAAACTGGTAGTTAACGTTTAGTTCATGTATAAAATGGTCAAATGTGAAGTTGATGTATAAAATGGCCACAATTTGAAAGTTGGAGTATTAAATGACAATTTTCCTGTTTCGATTATAGTAAAACGACGTCGTATTGGAAACTAACAGAAACTAGTTAACGGCCGTTATCGGTCTGTTAACGTCAGATAACGTCGTGTGGATTTTGGCCTGATCAACGATTAAGTTTGTGTGAAATGGCCGGTCAACAATTTTTACACTTATTAAATGGCTATATAAGAAGTTAACGTATTAAATCGCTACTTTTTGAAAGTTCGCGTATTAAACAACATTTTTCCCAAAAAAAAAAACCAACAACTAGCCTCATAAAATGAAAGTTTCTAAACCAATGTTTCATGTTGCTCCCCTAAGAGCCAGCCCTAATAATCGCGTGACATACTTACTAGCTAGTGGCTTCGTTAATAGGGTTTTAAAGTTTTTTTTTTTTGGGCAAAAGGTTTTAAAGTTTAAGGTATTACTTATAGTTATATATGGCCAAATCCAATCACATTATTGTTGTATCATAGATGCATGAGGTCGACTATAATACTTTAAAGTGGCTCATATAAATCTATATATATATGAGCATTAAATAAAATTTGGTTGGTCAGGAGAAAGAAAAAAAAAACACGTTATATGTTCAATGTGGTTCAAAACATTTTTGATCCCACATGCAGTTACTTAATAACATGAAAATCTTTTTTTTTTTGGACAAAATAACATGAAAATCAAAAACATGTTTTATTATATATAATTAGTTTCGTGAATCTGAATATAAAACATTTTCACGGTGACCCAAAGAAAAAAAATGACATTAGCATATAGCGAAAGAAAGAAAGATTAATTGATTGAGATATATAAAGTCCAAAACTATTATATAGTTTCTAATTAAATGTAAAATATTTTGTGTGTGTATATGTCTCTCCATTTACGTCTTGGCCATATTTTTGCTATTTTTGACCATTAATTCCAAATTGCTTTACATTCTTTGCGCATTACCTAACTTGTTTTAGTTTTGTCCCTTAAGGTCCCAATCCAAACCAGACATGTCAATCGCACTTTGTCGAGTAATTCGGTTAGGAAATGATTACTAATTTATTCGTTATCACATATAGTTCAGAAAAAAAAATAGAATTACTAAATTTATTGAGAACAATAGTTTAGGTTGGGAAAGAGGGCGCTTCCATGCAAACCGTGTTACTAAATTTAAATTTAACATTAATTTGATTTTATTTTATATAAAAAGTAAAAAACAAAACATAAAATAGAACTAAATAAATATATATTTTATTCTGCATTAACATCATGTATATTGAAAACAATAGTTTAGTTTTTCTTTTGTTCAGTCTTGATTTGATTACTTATGTTTTTATTTGGTTTGTGGATATATTAAACAAAATATGTTTGTTTAATTGTTTCTGGTTTTGCTTAGATTTTAAATTTTGACCTAGCAAAATGCCGAAATTGGATAATCAAAATTATATAGTTCTTTAATATAAACACGGCCTAATTCTGTCTAGCTATATATATGGTAGAGTGGCTGAAACTATATATAAACTAGTTAGTCATTACTTTGGATTCTGCTTATATTTCACCTGTTGGGAAAAATATTTTTTTATATATTTTATAATATTTTCATTTTAGATGAATATTGGATTAAACAGTGGATTTTGAACTCAAAAATAACTGGGAATGAGTAGAGATGACTCATGTCTCTTATATATTACTCAAGTCTCTTTCATCTTTCTAATGTAGCATCTTCTCCACATACCCCCTCGACATATTGATTCTTCTAGCCATTGATCTCGACATAATCCATCACTTCTCCTCGAGATAATGTTTTCTTTAAACTATCTCAACAAAATTGAGCTTTCCTTTAGATCATCAATTAGTAGGGATGATTGGACCACTTTCTGGACTGAATTAATGGGTAAGTGTGTGTTCGGGCTCAGCTACCATGTTAAATTTCATAATAATATTCTATATTTGGAAATTGAGTATAATCTTAAGTGATATATAAGATATAAGTCTCACCATTCATTGTTAATTGGTTTTTAGTTGGAAAGTCCACATTTAATATGGTATTAGAGTGTAATCCGCACATATTCAACTTAATCCACATCGGTCCGACCCAATAGTTGTTCTGTCAATCTATATTTGAACATACCGATATCAATTAGTAGAAGAGTCATCAACTTGAGGAGGCGTATTCAGGATAACAATAAGCCACATTCAAATTTAAGTTAGATCTTAAGTGATATATATAAATTATAAAAAATTTCACTTATTGCTAATTGGTTTTGAATTAGAAACTCTCGATCTAATATATTGTTTTATAAGAACTAAGAAGGCATACAGTTTTGTTTTGTTTTGTTTTTATAGTTTTCTAAAAGCATATATATTTACTTTAGTCTAACATCAAGACTCGGATTCTTGACTTTGAAGCTCAAGATCTTTAGAAAATCCTTCCCAAAAATGTTTAGTCCCCTCCCCAAAGTTATTGTGCTTTCATCGTGGACATATATATATTTTTACCCAAAGAGAATCTACACAGATATGATAGTGTCTTAATAAGTTGAGTATTTGATGTCCAAAGAAAAGAGAACAAAACCCAGTCATCAAGATCATGTGTTCTAAAGTGGAGCTTGTCTCTGCCACACTAAAAATCCTTTTCAAAGGCATGCAACTCACGACAAACAAAAACACACCAAAAAAAAAAAACTAAATCATAATCTCTAGAAAAGTGAGAGGTCTTTTTGACATGACAACTGCATGAGTCTTTGGCTCTTATTAACAAACCCCACTATACATCACTTCCTATGTTTCTTCAGCAAATCACATTTAGATTATGGCCACTCATATATAATTATTTTGTAGGGTTACAAAAAATTCCACGACTTTTATAACAAGAAATTCGAATGCCAAAAATTACAAGTTGGAGTTGAGAAAATGATGGAAAATAAGATTAGAACCCACTCCAAAATAAGATTATATCTTTTAACTAAAAGTATCTAAAATGGCGAATTTTCAGTCTTACCCTAAATAAAATTATAGCATTTAAAGTTTAAACTATACAAATTTAAAAGTCTCATAAAAGCAAAATGAAGAACTCGATCAGAATTTAGAGTCTAAATTAACTACCTTACATAGATATATGAATATCTATTAAATGGAGGCAAATAGATATTCAAAGGTTTGATTAATGTGTACATGATCTAATTTTTTTATTTTTTTTTTGATAACCCTACATGATCTAATTTGTTCTCCTTCTCTACATGAAATATTATTCACGCATCTATGGATACATCGATCCACTGATTGTTAATGGATCGATGATGATGATGAGGTTACTAGACTTTTTGAAACAAGACTTTGGAGATGTGAGTTTGGAGATGATCGCCACATAAAGCAAAGTAGTAAAATGCTTTTGCTACATCAAGAAACGTGATGCTGACGTCACGAAATGTGTCACTCTCCGACAATGCTAACTCAACCATTTTCCCCATCTCCTTCTCCATACTCTTTATTGTCTTCTCCTTCTCATCGTTTCTCCTTGCCTGCATTAAGACAATTAATAATTGATTAGACTCCAACCGATAACATCGAATTGATCAATATGAACCAGTAACATAGAATGGATCAATCATTTTCAATTGATTTACCTGTTGGTTCGGTCCAAAACACAAGCAAAAAAGTTATGGTTTAGGGTATCGGATTTATAGGACCAAATTTTGGGAATAAATGAATTGTTTTTTTGTTTAATAACAAAATCAAAGCATAATGAGTACATTTTCATAATCATATAAAATAACCAGTTAATAACTAACCTTTAAGTATTGGCGAGGAAGACAGATTCGATTGATGATTTCCGCGAGACGAACGAAGTGAGTGTGGGTGAAGAAGTTAGTTAGGTCATTGTTCTTCATTAGAATTATCATCTTCACCATGAGCTCTCCTTCTCCTTCATCTCCATATAGTTTCCATTTTTCCATCCAATCTCCCCACTATATATTACGTAATAGATAAATCATACACTTAAATGCATATAGATTTGTTTTAATGAGAAAGAGAGACCCTAGGCCCTAGCACATTGTTTGATACTCTTCTATTTGTTTCGGATATATATCTTATTTGTTATCATGAAATTCTATCTATATAATGTTTTTCAACCACACACTAAGTAAAGTATTCACAAACGAGAAATCAAGTTGGTTCCAAACTTTCAGTATTCAACAAATGAGCTAATTAAAAACAAACAAATGAGCTAATTTTTCTTGAAAAAACAAACCAATCAAAACATAACATGTACTATTCAAAATTATATAATTAATATGTGAATAAAGCATGGTATTAGTTTGTGACTTATTCTAGCTTTTGGGCATTATGTGTGGCCTACTTTATTATGTGTGTATTTATGTTAAAATTTCAGAAGAAAGAGATTAGAAAAATATACACTAAGCTAAAAACATGAGAGCTACGGAGAGTTTAGAGAGACGTACCGATAGATAGAGGAGATTGTTAACGTCACGGCCATGAGACATGAAAAGGTCAAAAGACATTTGATTCAAAGTCCCGATTAACACTCCGGCAAGCCGACTGGCCTGAACCGATCCTGGTCGGTCCAATCTCATGTTCCTGATTTTTCATAGCCATCATGCAATTTTATATTACAGATATTTTCAAAAAATAAAATAAATAAACAATATAGACAAATGAATCAATTAGCTGATTCTACCAGAGCTTTCTTTCTTCTATAACTTGACTTCCCTTCAGTTTTCATTTTTCAAAGATTATATATATCACACACATAAATCTCAAATTTTACCTTTTGTTTGTTTTTAACAAAGATATTTTCCTTTTGTTTGTTTGTTGTATATGAACTTTCATTTCTTACAGTTCGGTTTCGAGATGTTTTTTGTTTTGTTGTTATACACGTCACAAATTTTGATCGTTGTGAAATGTGAATTGATCTCTAATTTTAACCAATAAAAAATATAATAATATATATATATATATATATTCTAATGGAGTTATATCTGTTTGGCGGAAAACGCCATTTATATTGAAAAACAATTCTGCACATCACCAGTGCAATGAAACTGACAGAATTAGTTCTCTTTCTAAATTAGGTCAAATGAACTTATCTTTCTTAATTAATTAATTGTGAGATTTTTTTCTTTCATATATAGCTTGGTGTTTTCTGCCGCAAAACGAACAGTACCCTAACGAATAGGGTTAAAAACGAAAAAAACCAGTAGATGGTAAATGAAAACAAGATTTTAGTGATTTTAATAGTACAAGCGTTTTAAAAAAAACAAAAAAGAAAAAAAGAGAAAATTTAATAGATGGACAAAGAAAATTTGCCTACCAATTTTGAATGCCTAAATCCAGAAAAAGGTTAAGTAAAGTTACTTAATTACATTTTAAAATCGGTAAAAAATAATTGGTTAAGTCAAAAATATTTTCAGATCACGTGTATATAGTTCAGTGGTTTATACTAGGGCAATTTAATTGATTCACATTGAAAAAATATAAAACATATGTTTCAAGAGAGTAATTTACCTGTCATTAAAGTGATGATCACTTCGTCGAGCATTGGCAATGTATTCATGAAACTGATCGGAGAAGCTTCTTCTGGAGTCAGAGGATTCCCCAAAAGAAGAAGAAATGGCTTTAACCAATACACTTGACTTAGCCCAAACCATTCTCTCATGTGACCTTTCTGATTCAAATATAGTTGCAGCCGCTAAGTAGTAACACTCGAGAAGCTCACTTCTGCGCACACCCCACTCACTTAACCTATTTTCTTCATACCACCTGCGTTCAAATACAAACTATATTAAATATACGTGTACACACACATGTATATACATATAACAATCACAAATAAGAAAGAGAAATAATATTATGTAGTTTATTATTTTCTGACTCTCTTAATTCTTACTTGTGATATTAAGATAAACAAAAGGTTATTAATTCTCGCATATGAAAAAAAAACAATTTAACTAACTTAATATATATATACACAATCATTTAAAGCCATACTTAATGAAAAGAATGAAGAGTGAAGAGGCTATTACTTTTGGAATATGTCCCATTCGAGCTGATGCTGAGCTTGGCAATTGTTGTAATCTTGTTTTGCTAATTCCAGATATCCATTATTGTTCACGTATGGCATCCTAAATTGTCCACCATCATTATTGATTAATTTAATGTATATCATGATTAATACTTGCAATTGAAAAGAAAAATAAAAAGTTACAACTACCGGCAGATTTAGTTAAGCATAAGAAAAAAACAGACCAACATTTAAGTTTAGATATTTGCAAATGAATTTGGTCACTTAAATAAAGAAGATGATCAAAATACGCTTATTTCCCAAAATATACATTAATTGTCAGTGTATGCATTTTAACATTACAAAGCAAAAGTGCAGTGCATTTTTTTATTGCAATGCATTTGTTTTGGATTCATGTGGTCTATTTATATGCAAAATAATTAAATTTTTCAAAAACAAAAAGTAAAATAATATGTACCTATAAAGAGTCTTGCCAATCCAAACGTCGTTTTCTCCACCATATTGATCAATATAGAATCTCGTCTCTACTCGAGGCAAGCTTGCGTACCATGGAATCTCTAACGCAAACCCAATCTATCATGCAAAAAAATATATCGAGATAATTAGAAAACCCATAAAAAAGTAAGAAATAAGAAATTAAACCAAATAAGCAAAAAAGAGCAAACACGCTTTGTCGTGTTCCTCCTCCATCAGATGACCCCAAAACGGCATGCAGTGCGTATGAATGTTTTTTGGAAGCATTTGTAATAACGTGTGTTTTTGGTCTTATATTACATGTAACGTACCTCGCCAGGTAAGTCTTTCATTATAATCCACTTATCAATCAACTCCTCTCTCTCCCGTTTTTCTAGCAGATAATTATAAGAAAACTCTTTGGCGTTTTTCAATATCTCTTCCCTTGGAAACGCCAATTGTGATGCCCGGTATAGGTTGAACATACCGGTTACTGCTTGGTTTGATTGCCCCACAAAGCAGAAAAACTCTCCCTCTTTCTCAAAGTTCTTGAATACATCTAAAATTAAAGAATGAGCGTTTCATTTGGAATTAAATGCTAAAGTAAATAACCAAAAACAAAATATGAGTTACGTTGTTACCTGCGGACACTTGGTATCCATGTTGTCTTAAGAGCCTAAATGCCATGGCTGTATCATCGATGTCTTGGACATGGGAACATCTAGCCCAACATATGCCATTGTCGGTCCAATATCTGATATTTATCATCATCATCATTAGAGTAACCCTAGTTTGGTATACAAATAAAGTTAATACATATAAACGTTTTAAACCTGTGGACATAGTCAAGACACTCTTTAATCTCTTCTTCAAAGTATCTCGATATCCCTAAACGTTGTAACCGATCCACTATCCATATGTGCTCGAAAAGATCCACGGGAAAGACATTGGGAACTAAAAAAATAAAAGAATAATTTAAGCAAAAATAATAAATAGTTAACAAAAATTAGAAGTTATGAGTATATGTCTTCGATAGATACAATATAACAGGAGAAGTGGTTACTCGCTAACAAACCTCCTCCATTGAAACGTTTGACGGCATTTCGCAAATACTCGAGGCAGTTACTGTCTCGGGTCTGCATGAATGCAAAAGCGGTAGAGGAAGGAGAGAAGAGGAAAGATCCGTCTTGAGATTGAAGTTTCAAGAGCTTTTCCCAATCTAAATCACGCATCCCCTCCAAACTATGCAACAATGTTGTTGGTATCTTGTGCATTATCTCTTTTGGTATCCTATAAAAGATCTCACATGTACGACCAAAATCAATTCATATCTTAGTCTATGTATATTACGTATGCAAATATATCATCGTATAACTCTTTTTTTTTGGCTTTGAGTGAAGTACATAGGACCCATCTATATATACTTTGAAATATATTCATATAAAAATAGAATGTTCAAATGTATATTTTTTGGCCCAACACACAAACCTTGTAAGCTTTAGCTCTTTCTTGGCGTATATATCTTTTAAGACCGGAGAATCGTACGGTACATCAATGTTTATTCCTCGAGCTATCTCAAGCAACGATGGGAATGCTACTTCGAATCCGATTGGCATATGCTCATCATTTTCGTCTTCTAGCTTCCCAATATTTTCCCGGAAAAACGTGATTCCTGAAGTAGCCATTGATAAATGTATAAAAGTCATGTATAATACCTACTAAAGTAAACATAAAAAAGATTGAAACTCTTCAAAAGAAGATTGTTGTTTTAACTAGACTAACTTATATAACTATAGTATATAATCAACGTATAAAGTTAAAAAGTTTAGACCACTAAAAAAGTTTGGATTTTCTGCAAAAAGTTAAGATTTTCTTTTTGTTTTCTTGTACTTCAAAATAATAAATAAGACAAATAAATAAATAACCTTTGTTGCATTGATGAGGAAAGAGATTCCATGATCTTAGAGCAACGACGCATGCAAGGGTATTGATGAGACGATCATGATAAGAGAAGAGATACGCATCTCCCCAAGAACCATCGGAAAGTTGGTTCTCGGCGATCCATTTCACGGCGGAGGGAAACGCCGGAGTTTTATCTCCGGCATCGATCAATGCAACCCAAGCTGTATCGTAAGCCGATATCGTAATTTCCCCGTCCGTTAGGTTTCTCAAGATCGTTTTCACACTCTTCACTGCTTCTTTGAATGCATTACTATTACTTCCAACACTAATCTATAATTTAAATGCAAAAAATTATCATCAGCACATACAATCATGAAAAGGTTTGAATTAAACCATGCATATGTATAATTTCATGCATGGAATATATATATAGTCTTGTTACCTTTCGGTGTAAAACATAAGAACTATTTTTTGATGGAATGTAAAGTATAGAATCCGGGGGAAAATGTTTATATCACGGTAAAAAGAATAGGGAAGAATGTAGGAAAATTAAAGTATTATAATATGGATTTTTGTAATTCTAATTGACAAGAAATTTTATTCTAAAAATCACCTGAGGAGCATCTTCTCCTTGAAGCTGTTGCCACTCATGTATTAGAGGCAAATCATGTTGAACCTCTTGAGAATTAATGTATTCTAGACACACACACACACACACAAAAATCATATAATTTTTAGCTTCTTATATAAAAAGGGATGAACTTAGACTTGAAAACATTAAACTTATAAGTAATATTAATAAAATTAGAACCTTGAGTTCGAAGCTTTGAACAATGTATGGAACCGCTTCTGGATTTGTCTCTAGCGACATTGAGAGGAGATCCTATTCAAAAAAGAATGAGACTAGAGGAGTAAGAAAGTAATAATAAAATAATTTGCTTACTATGTTATATAGTAATATAAACTAGTTTTTGGTCGTCAAAACATTAGTTTATGTTTGTTGGCAATTATAATACTAAGATACGAGGTCAATCCATTCTCTAATGAGTACTAGATTCTCTAAACGTACCTTTTGTAATAATTAATTAATTCAAACTGAAAAACTTTTTATATCATATAATATAAAACAGAGTATACACATTTGCATATCGAATTAGAGGAATACATTCTTTCGAAAACAAAATCAACCAAAAATGATGAAGTTTGTTTTGTCCAAAAATCAACAGAGACCTAATAACACCAAAACACATTTTACATTTTTTCTTTTTGGTGGTAAAAACAGAGAAAAACCCATTTCGTAGTTGAGTCAAAGAACCCCAAATATCGAAAAAAGATAAACAAATCGAATTTTTGGGAAAGAAAAAAAAAACAGAGAGAATTTTGGAGAGTGGTTAATGATTCTATAATGCTTTGAAGAAAGAGAAAACAAAAAAAAAAAAATCGAAAGGAAGATGATGATGAGAGATATTTCACGCGTGGGTGTTGAGAGAACATAAAAACAGAGTCATCACTCTAATTTTTGTTTTGTTCTCTAGGGAAAATCAAAAAGACCAAACAAAAATTTCAGTCAAATAATGGATCATGATTAAACCCACAAGAGAATTTCGATTACAAAACTCATTAGATAAAAAAAGTTTGAGACTTTATATAAACAAGTGTGTGATCGTATGTCTCTGACAAGACAAAGAGAGAGAGGATGACTCACCTGAGATGGTAAGGAAAGAAGAAGATATTGTTGTTTTAGTAGAACTGAGAAAGGTTGTACTTGGAATGGAGTTTAGAACATGATACTGAAGAGACATGGCTTTAAAAAGCTCTGTTTTCTCTGTCTAAGTATTTAGTGAAGAAGAGATGATGAAACTATTTGGTGAGAAAGAGAGAGAGAGAGAAGTCTTAATGGGTATTTATAAGGACAGAACCGACTTCACATCAGAGATTGTGTTTCATTTTACTCTTTGAGAAAGAAGAGAGAGAGAGAGAAGGATATGATGCATGGAATGTGTTTTTGTGGGATCTTCCAAAGCTACGGAATTGAAGGGTAAATTTGGCTTTTTCTTCTATTTCCTATTCTCTTGTTTATATCTCTTTTACAACTTGATTTTTTTTTATAAAAATAATGGCATAAGGTCGATATCTTTGAAAGTACACACACACATACACATACGAGGGCTTCTAATCATATCATATCACAAACAATAATTTTTAAGGTCGTAAAAGATAATTAGGAAACAATATTTGTCGTGTGACAAGTCATATATGACTATTGCAATAGAATTATTATAAATTTGTCTTGGTGTAAAAAACAAAAAAAAGGATGGTACTTATCTAGTGTCATATGGTACTAATCTATTTGGGATTCCTTTTTTTGTCAAGTTTAAGATTATTTTGTTTTAATCTTAAGTAACAAATTAGTTTCTGTTTACCGGAAACTCTAAATACATGGATTGATATATTTGTCGTGTGGACAGGTAACAATACATTACTAATATTGCAGTAAATCTTTATAAATGGTATTTGTCTCGGTCTAGATAAGAATTAGAAGTAGATGGTATATTACAATCTCTTGTCAAAACAGTATCAATCTGGTAGTAATTCCTAGTTTGTCAAGTTCAAAGAGGAGTTTTACGATTTCTTCCTTTTACTTACATCTTATCTTAAGACTCTAGACTCTCTCTATCTTTTTCCAGTTTTTCATGGATTCCATACTTATAAAATTAGGAAGTAGAAAGTACACGTGTAGTTATATTATTGCATGTATAACTATTTGAAATTTGAATTACTACCAGTCAAATATAGAGTTGAGACGTTTTTTTTGTTACGTGACAATAGCTTTAAAAATAATTACAGTAGTCTTGCTACTCATCAAATGCCTAAATAAAATAAAATAAAATAATGCCTAAATTATTTATTCAAACATATATATATATATATACGAAATGATATAATTTACATATAGTTATATCAGGAAATGTATTTGTAAACTGTAAAAATCTTTCAACAGATGTTATCATATTTTGTGATATATAACGAAATGATATACTATAGTTTTGGAAAACAACAAATCACTAAATGATACATGGTTGATCGAATTTGCAAAATTATCAATTTTAGGAGAAATTATTTTTGATAACGGTTTATAACGATACTCATAAATAATTGATCGTTAACGTGCATACAATAAAATTAACGAATTCCAACATTTCTATAAATTACATTTGACTCAAATATGTCAAACATGAATCTCACTTAATGTCAAACAATATGTTATTGAATGAAGTACTACCGTTCGGAAAAACGATAAATCATTAAATGACATGTGGTAGATTAGGTTTGCAAAATTAACATTTTCAGGAGAAAAAATTTCTAATAACGGTTTATAACGACAACAATAAATACTTGATCGTTAACTTGACCATACATAGTATTAACGAATTCGAACATTCCAACAAAACGCATTTGATGCAAATATGCCAAACATGAATCTCATTTAATGTCAAACGACATGTAATGAAATACTACAGTTCGGAAAAACGACAAATCACTAGATGACATATGGTAGATCAAGTTTGCAAAATTCATATTTTCAAGAGAAGAAATTCCTAATAATGATTTATAACGATAATAGTAAATAGTTGATCGTTAACTTGACCACACTTAAAATTAACAAATTTGAGCATTACAACAAAACGCATTTTATGCAAATTTTTCAAACATGAACCTTATTTAATGTCAAATGATACGTAATGAAAAATAAATACTACGTACGATTCTAGAAAAACGCAAATCACTAAATGACACGTGGTAGATCGAGTTTGCAAAACTAATTTCAGGAGAAAAAAGTTATAATAACGGTTTATAACGACAATAATATATAATTGATCGTTAACTTGACCACACATAAAATTCACAAATTCGAACATTCCAACAAAACGCATTTGATGCAAATTAGTCAAACATGAACCTTATTTAATGTCAAACGATATGTAATGGAAAATAAACTACCAATTTTGTGTTTTAATTTATACTTGAATAAATTCAGAAATACTAATTTCGATCATCGGTGTTCACCTTTCTTCTAAAATTGTTATACATATTATTGGAGATCTTTGTTTAATATATAGATATATAGATATCTATATATCTATATATATATATATATATATATATATACTAGATTTTAACTCGCAGTACACCATATGACGATTTATTTTCTATAAGTAGTGTATTTGAAAATTTAATGATTATATATTATATATAAAATTTTACAAATTGCACTAATTTTTGAAGATCCAATTGTACCAATTCTATAATTTTACAAATTAGTGAATTTTCTAAGCCTTTAAGATAACTGGGCCTAAGAGTCTTTAAAAAAGCCCAGAAAATGTCATCGTCCAGGTAATGGGGATAAGGGGTTTTAGATTCTTTTAATTTTGTTTCCGAGTTTTTCAGCCATGTTTGCTCAGTTAGCACCATCGCCGTCTCCTTCTCCGGCGAACGTTAGCCACTTCGTTCACCGTCGCACCTTCCGTCAATGTACATACGCCGTCTCCGCTTCTCTTCCCACTGCAAATTCCTCTCGTCCACCACCAATTCAGGCAAACATTGTCATTCTAATTCTACTACTTCGTGGTCTTCTTCGTTATCTGAAATGAAATTGAGAAACTCGGAAACTTGTTTTGCAGATTGTTGGAGGAAAGGATTTGAATTTGGATGTTACACGGAAAGATGATTCAATTGGGTTCAAATTAGAGGCAAATGAAGATGAAATTGATTGGATGAATCTAGAATCTGATATTCGTCTATGGACTAGAGCATTACGTCCTGTTCAGGTAAAACAATTACGAGATTATGTTGTAAAGTTTTGGTTTTTCTGAATATGAATTTGTTGGATTGTTGTTTACTGTGTGTGTGTACGTGGGTTCTTGGTTTCATAGTGGTATCCAGGGCACATAATGAAAACTGAAAAGGAACTTAGGGAACAGCTTAAGTTGATGGATGTTGTGATTGAAGTCCGTGATGCTAGGATTCCTTTATCGACCACTCATCCAAAGGTTAGTACTTTGCATCTAAAGGTCTTTGATCCGGTTTTTTAGACTATGCTAATTATATTACTCAGTCTCTCTAATCTTTGTTCAATAGGAGCAAGTGAAGTCTATGACAAAACTTTTGTGTTGTTCAATAATGTTTGCACCTACTTTTGGGGGTTATGTATGTGGTATTTTGTAGATGGATGCGTGGCTTGGGAATAGGAAACGGATATTGGTATTAAATAGAGAAGATATGATCTCGAACGATGATCGAAATGATTGGGCGAGATACTTTGCAAAGCAAGGAATAAAGGTCATTTTCACTAATGGCAAACTTGGGATGGTATGGTTTCTTCAAGTTTAAACTTTGCTTTGGGATTGGTTTTTTTCTTTCTATATGTTTAATCTGAGAGATGGTTACAGGGAGCTATGAAGCTAGGTCGGTTAGCCAAAAGTTTAGCAGGTGACGTAAATGGGAAACGGCGAGAAAAAGGACTTCTCCCTAGATCAGTAAGTAAAGTGTCTCATGATCCATTATTCTCTGATGCAACATATATGATTTAAATTTTAAGTTCATTTCAAATGATGCAGGTTAGAGCTGGAATAATTGGATACCCTAATGTTGGGAAATCATCTCTGATCAATCGTCTATTGAAACGAAAAATTTGCGCAGCAGCTCCAAGACCAGGTGTAACTAGAGAAATGAAGTAAGAATGCCTTTTGAAAGCTTGGTTTTTTTTGCCTCTTAAAACTCAGTTTCCAAACTTCATATCTGGCACTGGTCATTTTTCTTATCTTACTGTAAACAGATGGGTCAAGCTTGGGAAAGATCTTGATCTCTTAGATTCACCTGGAATGCTTCCTATGCGTATCGATGATCAAGCAGCTGCTATAAAGCTGGCAATTTGTGATGACATTGGAGAGAAAGCTTATGACTTCACTGATGTTGCTGGAATCCTTGTGCAGATGTTAGCACGGATTCCAGAAGTAGGTAAGTTTCTGAACATTACCATTTTTTGCGATTTACTCTTTTCTCTCATTTTCCTGCGCTAAAAATGAAACTTGATATTCTCTCCTTTATAACAAAAAGGCGCAAAGGCTCTTTACAACCGATACAAGATCCAGCTAGAAGGCAACTGCGGGAAAAAGTAATGAAACTTCCTCAAAGAGAGCTCATTTCTTTTGGCAAACCATTGTTCATGGATTCTTATTGAATCTCTGCTCTCTCTTTTGCAGATTTGTGAAGACGCTTGGTCTTAATTTGTTTGGTGGAGATAGTCATCAAGCTGCATTTAGAATACTAACGGATTTTCGCAAAGGCAAATTCGGGTATGTCTCGTTGGAGAGACCTCCACTGTGATCCAAGTTAGTAAGAGATATGCTCAAACTTATGTGTTAATTTATGTATGCAATATATGTCTTGATGTATGCATACTTGTGTATTCCGTTTGTCTTAGAGGACATGATAAATACTAGATATAGACCAAATCCATGACGACATCAGTCAGATGCTGCTAAATGCTAACCATTTTTCTCTTAAGCCCAAATGTATGAATAATTTGTTCATGTAAAATATGGTTAATTTTTTTTTTGTTGTCAATATTTTCAAAAGCTACGTAATGGATAATTCTATAATGTTCATAATACAATTCATGCTGGTGAAAATTTTGTTTATGATTTAATATTCAGATTAGTAAACTTGTAGTATTTCAGTTAGATAACAAATTAAATCTTTGACATTAAAGGTGGTTAAACCACGTAACAAATAATGTTTTTTTACAAGATTCTATTCGAATAGTTAAGCTTTTACAAGTTCATACATCTCAAGAGTTCTAAAAATCTTATAGAGTTGAGAAACGACCGTTGGATTATGAAAGTGGGACCTACTAATCCATCTGTAGATTTCTTTTGGGATGCAATGAAAAAGTCGTCGACCAAAGTCCCCACTTCTAGATCTACTTTTGTCTCTTTCCATTATTAATTGATCAAAAATAAAACAAATTTCGAAAGGAGTTACGAAATCAGAACGTTGGGCCGATTTTTCGCAGATCCTATTTAAATTTTATCTTCTTTCCACAATCTCTCATCTTCAATAAACTAGCCGTTACATCTCTCTCTTTCTCTATCTCCATCAATGGCTGCTTCTGTCGAAACTCCTTCACCTAATCATACGAACAACGTAAGTTCCTCTTCTTCTTCTACTTTGATTCTCCAATCAAGGGTTTGATTCAAAACTGGAAATTTTCATGAAATTATTTCTGTTTTCAACAGGAAGGAACACGCTTGAACATGGTTTCTGCAACTTCTTTTGATTCTTCTTCTCCATCGGTTAGTCCATCTTCAGACAAACGTCTCTGGAGCAATGTACGTAACAGGGTTGATGTTCTTCTCGAAGAAAATAGCAAAAATCACAAACCCGTTACCAATACGATTGCTATAGAATCAGAGAGATCAAAGAGATTTAAGAATGATTCGATGCTTTTGCTTAAAGGGTTTGATTCTGTTTCTCATACTCTGTCTCTCCTTTCTAGTAATCTCGACAATGCCCTTCAGGTAAATTTTAATCTGTTGATAATGATTAGGTTTGTTTCATTCTCCAAGATTGATGATAATGATACAAAAGTGTGTTTCTGTGTAATCAGGGAGTTAGAGAATTAGCTAAACCACCTTCATATTCTGAGATACTCCATTCGAATCTCAAAGCTGATCAGATTCAACGACAACAGAAAGAAGAAGATGAAGAGGAAGAAGAGAGTAAAGGGAAGAAGAGGAAACACGAATCTGATGTTGAACAAACAGAAGATTCGTCTAATGAAGAAGAGAAGAGACCAAAAGAGAGGAAAATCATGAAGAAGGCTAAGAACGTAAAGTCTTACTCTTTAGTTTACTCTCTTTTTGTTTCTTTCTTAGCTGATGTTGTTAATAAAGATTCAATTTTTATCTCTTGCAGATTGCTATATCCATGGCAGCTAAGGCGAATTCGCTTGCAAGAGAGCTTAAAACTATAAAATCAGACCTGAGTTTTATCCAAGAACGTTGTGGGTTGCTTGAAGAAGAGAACAAGAGACTCAGAGATGGGTTTGTGAAAGGTGTTAGACCTGAAGAAGATGATTTGGTATGTACAATCTCAAAAATCTGTTCTGTTTCTGCTCTGTTATGCTCTGTTTTCTTATCTTAAGATTTTGATTCTATGGAACAGGTGAGGCTACAACTGGAGGTGTTGCTTGCAGAGAAAGCTAGACTAGCGAATGAGAACGCGAATTTAGTTAGGGAAAATCAGTGTCTTCATCAGATGGTTGAGTACCATCAGATTACATCTCAAGATCTATCTCCTTCATATGAACAAGTTGTTCAAGGTTTTTGCTTAGATTTCTCATCCCCTCTGCCTCAATACGATGATGAAGAAGAAGAGCATGAAACAAGAGCTCGAGATGTCTCGAAAGCCCTCAACGAAAGCTTTGAAAAAGCTGAAGAAGAACAATACTAATCAAGACACTGTTTAGACTTTGTGTTTTCGTTAAAACCTCTAATATTTTCATAATTGATTAAGGTCTTGTGTTTTTGTTATGAGTAGCTTCTTGGTCTCTTAGATATGAAGATGTAACATACCACTGTTTGTTGTAATAATTTTGGTCACTGTGCGTTAGATAAGCAAATTCAATATATGTACTATGCTTTTGATCTTGCAAATTGGGTCTAATGCTGGTTAATGACTATGTTTTTGTTATGATTAGTTTCTTGGTCTCTTAGATATGAAGATGTAACATACCTCTGTTTGTTGTAATAGTTTTGGTCACAGTACGTAAGATAAGCAAATTCAATATATGTCCTATGCTTTTGATCTTGCAAATTGGGTCTAATGCTGGTTAATGACTACTGTCTGTAATAATTGCCTTCTATGCTTGTTTTAGTGAGTTTTAGTGAAGGTTCTTGTGTTTACTAATCCGATATGGCCTTTTAAAATTTGTTAGAATCAGGGCTGATTAGACTCGGCCTGTTTTAGACCTGGAAGGGCCAGACAAAAGCCTGCTGTTTTTACATGTATGTTTCAAGAACAGCCACGGATCAAAAAGGAAATTAGTAGTTCAAGAAGTTTTGTCAAAAATAACAACATTCTTTTTTGTGAAAATTATGTTCTTCCTTATCCAGTGTTTGCAGAATAAAGTCTACATAGTGCTTACCATTAGATTAATAGTGTAAACGTACGTTGTTAGTTTTTCTAATTGAATTCACAACTTTCAGCTAATGACATGTCTCCTTAATAACCCAACCTTTTATTTAATGTTGTTATAAACAAAGGGATGAGTATAGTCAAAAGTTTGAGAAAAGAATATTCCCAGTTGACATTTTTGTGTAAACATGAAAGAGATTCCACCTTACTTTGTTGCTACTAAAAGATTAGAAAGTTGAATAAAGACTTCAACAAAATAACACAAAAATTTGTGAAGGATCTTAACTTTTGATTTCCCTTTACATAATAATTTGCAGGTCAGCAGTGGAATGTTGATGATGAAAAAGAATCATGTTTTCTTTCTTTTCTTCTGATTGGTTTGGACAATCTACAAAACACCAATCGAAGCAAAAAGATCGAAAAAGTAGAGATTGGCTTATGGGAGAGAGGGAGAGATAGGATGGTACATATTCTTCTTAGCTTTCTACTTACTTAGCATATCTACTAATCCATTAACATAGTTTATTTCAGCTTTTAACACCATTAATTAATACCAAAACCGTTGTTTGTGTAACACATAGTCTTTGAAAAGCTTTCTTCACTTAAATTAGAAACTTCTTTTACCATTATATTTAAATCCAAAAAATTACGTCGTCGACATCAATGCTTGTATGTAGTTTCTCATAAATGCATCAAATGCCATAAGACCCACAAATAAATAACATATCTCTTTAATTAGATATTCACACATGTAGTTGCCATTAGAGAGCATTCATGTGTTTTATCTTTCATCAGACATGTAAGTACATTTTGAAGTTTAAATGGTTGGGACTTGTTGTTCAAGTCTTGCGCGCACCTGGTTAAGTTTGTGTGATTCTTGCATGAGTATGACTCAACATTTATCACTGTATGAAACAAAAGCTCTGAATTTTCGAAGATTATTTGTGATGGTAATCGGTTTGGCATGCATATCCAATAAAGAATAATATATACGCGATCTTCTATGTTTACTATTCGTGTCCTTGCAGCAGAATTTGCAAACTGGAAAGTGTCGATTATTTATTGGTATCTTTGATTCTTGACTTCTATTATTAGATTCTTACACCAGTCACATTTTAAGGTTTCCCCATGTGTTTTTGTGGAACAACCTTTAAACTGTACGAATTCACAAAATACAATTCAAGAAAGAACCATTTCTTGTAACTTCGTAGGTTGGTAAGGTTTTAGTAAATTGTTTCGGGTCCAACTCGCTACAACATCTTCTTTTTTCTTTCATACGAATGTAAATATTAGTTCTTGAAATGAAAGTTTAAAATTTACATCAAGTAAATCCTAAAAACATAGTCACATGCCTAAGAGAAAACACGGAAGCATATATAGACATTCGAGAATCAATTCATCGACTAAACCATAAACTGTGAAGTTTACGGCAAAACTATGAATTGGACTTGATAAAGAGACTCTCCTAAACAAAAACATGGCACAAAGCAAAAGTAGTAAGAGAAATAAAGAATATGAAGGTTGAAGAGAAAGCGAAGCGGAAGTCCTTTCAACGTGAGACATCGACTAGCTACAAGATCTTTATTAACGTGCTCAAATAAATGCATAGTTGAAGATTTATATAACAAAATAAATTTGTATGTAAGCTATTTAGGACAAATAAAAGTATATGAAAAAATAAAAATATATATTTGCTTTAAACAATCATAACAAAAAAAAAACTGAAAATGAAGGATTTTGTGCACAAAAAACTTTTAACTAGCCAAATTTTTGTATTTTTATCTTCCACTTCTAAAAAATACAGCTTAATCATACAAAGTCAAAACTAATATGCAATATAACATTTTTTCGCCGTCAAGTTTGTAAAATTTGACAAATATATGTTAAATCAAAGGTTATGTGGCTAAGATTTCAGCTCTATTTTTAAAAAATAAATAATATATATGACCATAAAAACGTTTATAATATTTTTTTAAATGTTTACAATATTTTTTATGTAAGATTAATTTGTATTTTTTAAAGATAAAAAGTTTTATTTTGCACAAAATCCAAAAATAAATTTATTTCTACATGACAAGTTGTATAATTGTGATTACGGATCTATTGCAACACGAGTTTTAACATGTTATAAAATACAACCATATTCAAAAGTCATTTGTTACGTTTTAAAAGGAAAATCCAATTTCCTATGAATGGTTTAAATAGAACCAAAATATAATCTCGTCCTATGTTGAATTTCGAAGACGTCAATGCATGAACTATTATTTTATAATTTGGCATCTACCGAGAATATTATTGGTTGGTTGTTGTTTATTTTCCCTAAATAGAAAATTCTTCTAATTATAGACGACAAGAAAATGCTTTTTTCTTTTTATTATTCATGAGAGTAAAACCACTAGACTACTTGAAAACTTCTTCTTGTTTTGAGTGTTTTTTTTCCAATAATAGCATTCCATTATTCTAGTATTATTCAACTATTTATTTAGCATTTCGATGAGTGACTGCCACTTCTTATCTGTTTTATTTTGTGCAACACTTTTTTTATCTGTTAAGAGGGTAAATAAATCATCATATAATTTGTGCACAAAAAAAAAAAAAAAAA
>Ga0041059_1000751_pt1 | contig 25317 bp, 8 predicted proteins | sample AraColnosormetaG_FD_56232 | JGI IMG/M metagenome (GOLD analysis project Ga0041059, IMG submission 56232) | Arabidopsis roots microbial communities from North Carolina, USA - Col MF nosort | ecosystem: Host-associated > Plants > Roots > Unclassified | place: USA: North Carolina | collected 2013-09-02 | reverse complement strand
CATACATCATAATTACTGAAAGAAAGCAGAGGAGGAGGAGGAGGAGGAGGAGGAGGAGGAGGATTCATTACCAACAGAGAATGACAATTGTCTCAAGGCCTCGATAAAAGGCATTGACTCGATGTCACCTATGATTTAGCAGAAAAAAAGGGTAATGAAGTGGAAACGAGAAAGCAGAAAATGGGTCAAAAGCTGCTCTTACCAACAGTCCCTCCCAACTCAATAACACAAACATCAGCTTGGCCTTCCTTTCCATCCACAGGAATCAGAGAGACTGACTCAATCCAATCCTTGATTGCATCAGTAATGTGTGGAACAACCTGAACAGTCTTCCCAAGGTAGTCGCCTTTCCGTTCCTTGTCAAGAACAGACTGGTAAAAGTGGAAAACGAGTTACTCTATCTCACTAGTCACTACATACATACATAGCCGGCGAACGTTAACAAATCTCAGTAAGTACCTGATATATCTTCCCAGTGGTTATGTTGTTGTCTTTGGTTAGTGTCACATCGAGAAATCTTTCGTAGTTTCCCAAATCAAGATCAACCTTCACAAAACAGCATAATTCTTTAGCAACAAGCATCTATCAATGAGCAATGCAAAGAAAGCAAATGAAAACAAGAAAACCTCTCCACCATCATCGAGTACAAAAACCTCTCCATGCTCAAAAGGGGACATTGTACCAGCATCAGTGTTCAGATATGGATCTGCATAACAAAAAATTTGGAACATCAACACAAAAAAAAAGGCTCAAACGTGAAATGGAAATGAGAAATTCCAAACCAATTTTAATGGAGGTAACTCCAAGGCCACAAGCTTTAAGCACCACGCCGATACTACTCGCCGTAACGCCTTTGCCAAGCCCACTCACCACTCCTCCAGTCACCAATACGTACTTCATCTCTTCCAATTACCAAACCAACTGTTTGTGTTAATGTCTGATTGGAAACTACCAAGGGACACCAAAACTCTGGCTTTCATCGGGAAAGGAAAGGGCTGACTTCCTTCCGAGGATCAATTATATTCTACCACTAGTAAGCTCCCACGTGTCTTAATTCCCAATTCCTTTATCAAACATACAATTTAATCAAATAAGATATTAGGACAATCAACCAATCATTCTTCCAAAATTCAAATATTACATTAAATCTTTACTAAAATCTCGATGTTATTAATTAGTATTTAAAAATATTGCATAAACACACCCTTAAAACTCAAAGCAATTAATGAATGATTATTTTCTAATTAGTAAATTTTGATAATCAATCCTAAATAACTATATTTACAATTACTTGATTCGAAAACGATTATATACGTAGTTTTAAATTCTACTCAAATCTTACCAAAACTTTTAAGAGAAATTCTCACAAATAGCACAAATAAATTAAGACAATGTGATGCTTGTTTTACTTCGGTTTCGAAATCATAATAATTAATGAAATACTCTTTGGTTATTATATTTATCTCCCAAAGGCCAAAGATTTTTTGTAGAGAGTTTCCACAATAAGTCACTTCTTCTTGTTTTTTATTTGCATAAACTGGTTTATATGAAAATTTTGGAAATTTATTCATCTACTTTAAGTTAATGGTACACACACAAATCTGCTCTAAGCTGCATCTTGTTAAACGACTTTTCTGCCCATGAGTTCGTGTTGTAGAGCACATGCTTGTCAAGTGCGTATCCGGGTTTACAAACGTACTCCACCAGGTAATCGGAGAGGACACACGGGATTTCGTGGCGTATAAACTCTTGGATCCAGACGTCATCCCGCGGCATCCCGGGGCTTATCAACGCGAAATCCGTGTTTTGATTCAAGAAACGCGTGTAAGGAGGCGCCGTTGCAAGTATCGTACCATCCCCAGCTTTCACAGCTCGCTTTAGTGTATCCTGAGTAGGGAGAAAAGAATAAATATAGACATCAAAAACCAAGAAAAAATGACAAGGATGTGCGACACGTGAAGAATCATTCTAGTGTTTATTGTACTGAGACGAATTCACTCTGCCAATGAAATCAAGAACTAAGAAAATTGGCAGAGATGTGAGAAATATATTTCTTACCAAACAAGGGATGGTGCAGTCACCGTATACAACAATGCGCAGTCCATATAAAGCACCGTGTCCTGTTTTCTCCCTGACGAGCCGCCATTTCTTTGGGGACTCGAGGTTTATCGCACCATCAGCACTAAGACCAGAACTGTGCCATTCATAAGGCTCCTCTTGTAATAGTTTCCCAGCTTCCTTTGAATCAGCCACATAGTCAGTCTTCAGAATCCAACTGCATTACGGAAACTGATGAGTCAGAGATGAAAAGATAACAGTTTTCATCAAAGCAGAAGCTCACCACTAGCAAATTGTTTGAAAATCAGGGCTTAGTTTGGTGTTCTACACAATACAGAGGATGTTGATTGAAGTAAGTTATTGTACCTTCCAGATGCAGCAGCAGCGAAAAACTTTTCGGTCCTACGGATTTCAGGAGCAATGAAATGTGTTGCTTGATAAGACCACTGATGAGAATCCCGGCAACATTTTCCTTTTAAACGCCTAATGATCTGCTGGTATTCGTTTCTCTGGGACCTAGGACCACTGACAATAAAAAATTTCGGCTCATGTTCTTGGTCCTGGAAGACTTTTCTACTAGCCAAAGGATTAACCCTGAGCTGCTTAGACTCTTTCTCCGCCTTTGTACCTGTTTTAGCTGACTTTGCAACTTTCTTTCTTGCTACCGGGCTTTGGTCTCCACCAGATCCCACCTTTCTAGATTCATTATCCACTGCAATGTTCTCCTTCTCTTTTGCAGAATTATCCCCTACATCTTTCATCACAGTGTCGGTTGCTTCGGTGCCACTTCCTTTTTCAGATTTTTTAGTCTTCTTGACACTTGATTTCCCTACTTCAACTCTAGAAGAACTTCCTTTCTTTCCACTTTGAAGGCTACTTCTTTCTACAATACCCTCCTTTCCGTGTTTACATTTATTATCATCAAACTCTAATTGCATTGCAGCATTACTTGGATCCTTAGCTGCAGCCTCCTTTTTAGCTAAAGATTTCTCCACAACCAGGCTTTGAGCTCCATCAGAACTGACATCTCCACAATTTTCATCTACTGCTACATTCTCCTTCACTTCTGCAGAGTGAATCCATATATCTTTCTTCACAGTATTGTTTGCTTTGGCGCCATCTTCTTTTTTAGAAACTTTCGCCTTTTTGACACTAGGTGTTTGAAGCCTATTTTCTTCTACAGTGGCCTGCTTTCTGCGTTTACCTTTCTTTGTATCAACCTCTAATTGCGCTGCAGCATAGCTTGGATCTTTAGTGGCAGCTTCCTTTCTTGTTAATGTTTCCCCCGCAACAAGGCTTTGGTCTCCACCAGAACTGACCTTCCCATTTTCATGTTCCAATGCTAAGTTCTCCTTCCCATCCGCAGAGTTATCCCCTCCATCTTTCATCAGAGTACCATTTGCTTTGATATCATTTTCTTTTCTAGATATTTTGGTCTTCTTGACTCTGGATTTTCCTACTTTGGCTGTAAAAGAACTTCCTTTCTTCCCTCTTTGAAGGCTATTTTTACCTACACCAGCCTCCCTTTTGCGTTTACTTGTATTCTTATCAACCTCGGATTGTAATGCACCATCACTTGGATCTTCAGTTGGAACATCATTAAGCTCCCGTTCTAGCACCGTAATTTCCACCTCTGCATCAGCTGCCTCTGGGGTCTTAGCCTGCAGCTTATCTTGGTTCACCATCAGATCCAACACAAGATGGTCTTTCTCTTCTGGGGCTAAAGATTTATTATCTACAGAGTCAATTCCCTGGAGGGCTTCAGTCTCTGTGTCAATATGTTTTGCCATGTCTTGTACAACCTCAGTATTTAGGACAGGGCTTGATATCTCTTTTTGATTGCTATTACCTGTTACTGGCGCTGAAACTTTTCCTTTGTTTAGACAAACATTGCGCTCGTCCGTTGGGGAAGGTTCGCTCAAGTATATTGATCCCTTTTGGTTAATGGGGTTCTTCTTCCTGCCTCTGGTGCCTAGGCTCTTTTTTGGAGCTGTTTTCTTCGTGGTCAGCTCTGTTTCTTGCTTGTCTTTCATTCTGATTAAACCCGATCCAGGAGAGGTGCTAGATCTCCTCATCACAGGGTCAGTTACAGATCTTTCAGGTACTTCATCCAATGCACCCTTCATAGTAGAATTTTCTGGAGTTCTGATATCAGCTTCCATGGGAACAACACCTGAATTGAACAACCTAGCTGCTGAATCACTCAGATCCAACTCATGTGCAGCTTCCCTGAGGTTTGGCACAACACTAAGGTTTTGCTTAGGTGAGCCTGATCTTTGTTCCTGCAATAAGACATTTTCTGTCATTCTCTCAGTCAATGATTTCTCCGGTATTTCATCCCACGCACAATTTGAAATGATATTCTCCGCAGTTGAAAGAGCATCGACCATGGGTACCACATTAGAGCTCAACAGTTTAGTGTTTAACTCACTCGTGGGTGATTTATGGCCAGCTTCCTCACTTTCAGTTGGGTCACTAATGCTCATCACAGGCCTAAGGTTGTCGTTAGGCGAACTTGGTCTTAGTTCCTGCAATAACAAACTAGACGGTGGTGGAATACTTGCCTCACTGTTGTGGTGTACTCTCAGTGAATCTTTCCTACTGACAGATCCATCTGTAAATTTTGCCTGAGGCATCATCGGAGGGAACTCCTCGCCATGCAACATATCAATCTTGCCAAGATCTCGAAAGAGTGACGTTCTTTCCATGGAAGAACCAGATTTTGATGCAGAGGTATTAAAGGCAGACGAAGCTTTTAGGCCCTTGTCATCCATTCTCAAGGAACGGTTTTGGCCACTTGACTCTTTTCCCAAAGTATCAGTCTCTGGCGATCTCTGAAGTGTTTTCCTTGAATAAGTGGCTAGAGAAGAATGCCTTCTGATACTCCTGTTAATAGACGTCGAGCCATCAGTCTCCATTTTGCTCATCCCTTGCTCAGGAGTCTTGTTTGCAACCCTAATGGGGGACACGTAATTATGCTGCTGAGCAACACCTAGATCAGTAGAGACCATTGCTTCAAAAGGTCTGTCCGTCCTTTTAGGAGTTAACCAATTATCTTTGGACGTATTACATAATGATGACCCTTCCTCAAGAGGGAAATCTTTTCCTCCCGGCTTAGAGATTTCAACTGCAGGCACGGCACCAACCCTAAGACCAAGAGGACTGGTATTTGCAGGCTTGACAGAGGCATCTTCTGCTTCGTCCTCAGAATCCCTAGCTGAAGCCTCCATTATGTCCAACTCATAGCCACTGAGAAAAGAGAAAATGACTAGCTTGTAGTGAAAGTGTAATATGCCGAACAGTAACATTATTAATCAGGCTGAAATGAGCACGAAATCTAGAAACCAATTTCTTTAGCAAGACATAAATTCATCTCTCAATAAGAGACTATACCAATTCTAAAGAATAGCAATTCCAGGCGTCCACTAATACAAGAGATGGAGTTGCACTTTTACCTTATCTCGTAATCAACCTCAGGTAGGAGCTTCCAATTCTTTAAGCTGCAAAGAAAGAAAGAAAGAAAAGATATTCACATCCACAAAACGAAAACGAAAAAAAACAAAAAAACTCTTGTATGCCTCTTACCAGTCCTCTAACCAACGGTGGTTCACAAGTTTAATCCTCTTAATCCGCTTGGCTAGCTCATACTTTTCTCCTGCGCAGAAAGAAAGACTCGACAGAATGTAAACTCCCCGAAAAACACTAAGCTAAAGGAAAGTTGAACCAAAGTAGAGACACCACACCCTCAAACTTGTAGCATATAAGATGGGTCACTCTGTTAGCAACCAACGGCTTGGAGAACTGCCCACCCATCAACTCAACCATTCTCTGTATAAAACGGAAGAAACAAGTTTAACTCCCAAACACAACAACAACAAGAAGAAGACAAAAAACAAAAAACACACCAACCATAATATCTTCTCTATCATGACCTTGGTAGCCAGTCAAGCACACAACTAAGGCTTTGGACCCTGGAATCCCATTCAAATCTCTAAGAGGCCTATACAATATCTGTGAATACCAAAATTAAGCAATCAACAAAACATTACATATAAAACCATTTTAAAATATTGGTTATGACTAACCGAATTTGCATTGTCAAGCATTCCAATGTCGAAGCTGTGATCAACCCATGACCCGGTGACAACTACCTTCCCGCTGTTTCGAGCAGCAACGCAAATCGGATCATCCTATGTTTGTTGAAGAAAACAAAAAGTAAGATTTTTTCAACGAGAGACGAAATCAGATAATAAGAGAGAGAGACGTACATAGAGAAGCTTATCTACGATGAGGTGAGTACATGACTGAGTGAATTGGCCAACATCAACACCACCACCACTCACTAGCTTCGACCGTAACTGTTATTGCAAAATCAGAAACCGTTACGGAAATCTGAATCTACGATTGAAAATAGAGAGCGAGAGAGAGATGACATACCGAGTTTCCATGGATGGGATTGAATCCAACGAGAGCGAATTTGACACCCGAATACGTCTTGGGAGGCAAACCCGAATCCGATTGCATTTTTTTTTTTGAAAAATTAGGGTTTTATTAGGGTGGAGGAATCGAAGATCGATACTTGGATTTGAAATCAAAAGAAAAACCCAGATTTTAACTGTAATTGACTTTGAATCAGAAGAAGAAGAAGACGAACAAATTAATAAAATTGGGATTTAGAGAGCGTCTCGGGGAAGATTTGAAGGAAGCGGGGGAAATTGAAAAAATGAAAACTTTTGATTTTCTAATTTTTTAAGATGAAGCGGTATGGCGGGCTAACCAAATCCACGTGGCACCATCACAATATTCCACCACCATTTGTAGAAAAACAAAACTGGTTTGGTTTTACTCAAATTGAGCCATACTAAGATTGTAATTGGTTTGGTTATATTCGGTTCGACCCAATATCGGAAGCAAAACCCAACTTTGACCATGAGCGAGCGTCATAGCGTATAGTCTTCTCACAAAATGACTTCGAGAATATAATAATACGTTACGTTTCAAAATGACTCAATTATTTACGTTACATTTAATATGGTTTTGTTATAAAATTTCTGTTAAGAAAAATCTAAAATATAGTAAATGATATGATGAATTTGTGAATGAATTAGAAAATCTCAATTGCACGTTTGACTCATATTCTTAAATTAATTGTTTTCTTTTTCGTTAGTAAATATAACTTAAAATACAAATATCGAGAAACTAAAGCCATGAATGGTGATATATACTGCATCTAAAACCGCACCGCAACAGTGATATAACAATATCAAAATCTCTATATATACTCCCGTAGCGCAAAACGCAGTCACATGATTGAGCTTTTCGATTTCTTTTCATCATAAAGAGGCTAGGTTTTTCTTAACTTTTATCGACGAATAATCCTCTACAATAGTATAATAGACTAGTCGCTTGACGGGGTCATGGTTGATGAGCTTCGAAAACATATAGAAAACTTAAGACATCGATTGTGCTATACATAAATATTTGGTTGGAACTACCAATAACACAAGCGACCAAGTGACATACGCACGAGACAATTTTCAATCTGAATAATCATCAAACTATTTTAAATTCAAAATTATCCATCGATTTTCTTGAAGTAATATTTGATCATGTATATAATTAAACAGTAAGAGCTTTGATGCTAACCTAACCCAACGTAAGTGCGGTAGGCATGATTTGTGTATGAACTATATACTTCTAAATCCCTTTGTCTTCTCAACGGCTGGCTTTATTGGCTCCACCGTCGAGCCCTTTCGATCTATTAGGTGATGTTTTTGATCTCCAAATACATTTTTGATCGCTTTCTTCTTCATTCTCGAAGCCGATCGTGGTTTTTGATGATTTGCATGATGAATTTATTGTTGGTGAAAGGTCGACAGCTGCATAACCGAACGAACTCGATTTAGAATTTTGCTTTCATTTTAGTCCCACCTGATTTAAGCTAAACTGATTGAACATGCCTAGCCTACTGTTCTTTCTATACTTTTTACCTTGGTAAAATCGACAAACCCTCATTTACCAATGTGCTGTCTGATTTGTGGCATGCAAAGACATTACACAAAATAAAGGTTTAACCGCGTTATCAAAGTGAAGAAGAGAAGACAAAAACACTAACCAATGAGAAAGTGAATCAACGTTATGGGCAGCAGTATTATTATTATCGTAATAAACTATATATTATACATTCACGTACCTTTCGATATGTCATGTCCAAAGTGAAGAAACTTTTGTCCTTTGCTAGTTTCTTCGTTTTATGTGCATTTGATTGGACTTCTGTCAATTCTTTCCTTAGAATTTTTTAACCTTTCCTTCTCATAATTTAATTTCTGATGTAACCTGTTGTCTGAAAATTTATTAGTTACACAATCATTAATTTACAACAAAAAAACATCTTTAAACTTTTCTCCTAACCATCAAAAATTAGTGGGTCTTGAGATGACTGCGTTTTCAATTGGCTATTTCTTAATATCTTGAATCATGTAGATCCCGGCTAACGATTATTTTCCAGTCGACAAGATGAAATAGTACGTGAAATAGTATGATGATAACACAACCCACCAGAATCAAGCTATAAATTCTTGTTATAGCAAATGGTTTTACTTACAAATTTTTAAAACAAAATTTTAATTGACACAAAAAAAAATTATTAACCAAATTTAATATTTTTGTAATTTAGCTATGTATGTTTGTAAGGAGACCCGTTTGTTTGTCATGGCGTTCATTTGGCAATAACATAAATGTTAAAACAAATTTTTAGACTAATTGAAAGATTAGTATTTTCTGCTAAGGAAAATCAATATAATTTAATAATAATTTTATTATAGTCGATTTTATAATTAGTTTGTTGAGTGATTGATAGCTTATATAACAAATGATCAAATTGTAAGTAGTTCTTTTCTCAATTGACTTTTCTCTAATAGAAGTTGATACCTCGACTGAAAATGTATTTTGTAGTCATCTACAAATTCACATGATCGAGTGAATGCTGTTGCTACATATAATTATTCTATATTGATCCAATCTTAAAAAGATGTATAGACCTCAATACAGAATTTCTTAGTTATCAAAATGATTTTTAAAACAATTCATAGGAGCAAAAAGAGGAGACAATCAATCAAACATGTTGTGATCTCTACAATTTCCTCACCAGTCTCACTTCTCAACAGTATTTTATAATTTGCATTCCTTCATAAAGTATTCCACTTGTAACCAAAAAGATTAACTTTAAGGATATTTTCATAAGGAAAACAACATTACATCTACACATTTCTTTATTTCATATCTGCAAAGATCATGTGAAACCATATTATAGACAGTAAAACTTTTACTTGAGAAACAATACTTGCTTTTTAACTAACAGAAACTATTAGAAATACAAAATTTTCGAATGATTACACCGCTTATTATTTGATATAAATATTTCACAAATGTGAATAGTGATGTAAATATTTCATAATATTATGGTTCACTTTTTATTTTGGGTTTTGTCGTTTAGGCATAGTGAAGAATAAAGAAGAAACAAACAAGAGAGAAAGCTCCAAAATTCTCGGGCAGACAATATATTCTTAATATCCATAATTTCATCCAATGCGAATAGTGATGATGATGATCTGTCTTTTCTTTTGTACAAAACGCAGAGAAACACCTTCACACGGTCAATCAAATTCAGCAACTAAGCGCTTCGTATTTAACCGGAATCGGTTGGTTAAACCCGGTCCGCGCAATCAAACTCCCAACCACCGTCAAATCTCTACAAAACACTCCTTTCACCACATTCGTATTGTTATTACTGTTCACAGCAACCGCGACCGCTCTAATCGGCGTTTCGATGATATTACTCCGATGAGATTCAGTCGCTACTGCGGCGGCGATGGCTTTTCGTTGCTTCTCCACGGCTGCGATGTTACTTGTGACGACTGAGTAGCCTTTCTGGATCAATCTGTATAGTAATAGAGTTGACATTCTTGCTCGGTCCTTAACCGAGTCTAATTCTTCCTCATCATCGGTTAACTCAAACCGGTCAATAAATGACATTGATCTCTCCGGTTTATGCTTTAAATTGAGTAACAAGTAAGCTCGATCCAGCTCTGATCTCGAGCAATCACGTCTGATTCCCATCAGAGCATAGTAATCCACGTTTCCGATTTCTCCGTTTGCGATTTTCTGCTTCAATTGCTGGATTTTCGTGGTTAAGACGCATAATTTCCCCGGTATTTCTCTGTACCGGACATTGTGCCGTTTCCAAACCGGACCGGGTAGTTTCCGGTCACGTAAGATGGAGTTGTAGAGGAGTTTCAGATGTTCCAAATCGTGAAGCGAATCGGGGAAGCACCGAACGGATTCTAACAATGCGGCTCTCGTTTCTAAAGCTTGGAGACACGACGGATCTAACGCTAGGGTTTTGTTACAGTCGGCGATTGATTCCGCGATTCTTCCGGCGGATCTGTAAGCGGAGGCGCGGTGCATAAAGCACTGGGCGAGAAATCCCTGCGGCGCGCCACGGCGACTGTCTAAGATTTTTGAGAAATGGCGAATCGATTCTGTGTAGAGTCCTGCGTCGAGAGCGGCGAGTGCGGCGGCGCGCCGTCTTAAGAGTAGCTTGATGTGAGATAACACGTGAGCGATGCTCTCGGATCGTGGCTGAGATGCGGAAGTTACGACGACGGAGGAGGGAGGAGAGGAGCCGCCGTCTTCGGAGGAGAAGAGAATGAAGCTATCGTCAGACCAACAAATACTCTGACGGCGGAACGCAGCGGTGGCTAAGCGTTTACCGGTTTGAAGAAGAACCATTGCATCCTCCATTAAACCTAAATGGCAACAAGCTTGACCCAAAACCAAATATCTGTAACAGAAAGAAGAAAAAGATCCGAATCAAAAAATCCGGGTCGGGTGAAAATCAGAAATGGTTTTTTTGTAGAGTAAATGACCTCCATTGCCCTTGTTCGTCGCAGTTTTTAGTGAGACCAGCCATGACTTTCTTCTTCAAATCAGAGACAGAGAAGCATTTAAAAGACGAGTCATGATGATGATGATGACTAGGCAAATCGTTGAGAAGTTTGACAGATTCACGAGAAGAATGAGTAAAAGAAAGCTCAGATGAACCGATACCGGAATCTTCGCCGCCGCCGGCTAATTTAAGACTAGGAATGTAATCCTGAAGCATATCGGCGACGTCTTTGTATCGACGGAGGTAAAGAAGGGATCTGGCTTTGAGTTCGAGAGCGAGTTCGTAACGAGGAGATACAGAGAGTGCAGATTCCAGAAGATTTAGAGCTGATTTCACGTCGTTTGGATCTTGACTCGCTATTAAACTCTTTGCTTCTTTCATGTATTTATCAACGATCTATGAGAGAGAGAGAGATAAAAAACAACATAATTTGATGAGATCGAATCGAATTCACGAAAACAATGAAGAAGAGATCCAAAGATGGAGACTGACCTTCTTGTTGCGGAGCCACCAATGCTTCTTCTCGCCGTAAACCGCCATTGTCGTAAAACTTGTCAAACAATCAGAACAAGAAGAAGATGAACTTTTCTCTCTTCTCGATCGATCCGGTGAAAAAAAAAAACCAAAGCAAAATATATAATTTATATAAGAGAGAGAGGAAAAGTCGAAAACACGAGAGAAGAGAGAGATTTTGAAAAATCATGTGAAGAATTGAAGTGTCTTAAATATGTAAGAGAGAGAGAGATAGAGTTGTGTAATAAGAAGAAGATGAATGCTAAAATGACGGATTTACCCTTTGATGAAGTTCTTTGGATCCTTTCCTCTTCCAAGCTGGCAGCACAAAACCACACTATTGCTTTGCTTTGCTTACCATTAGCCCTATCTATCATCATTCCACCCTCATTCATTATTTCCTAAAATACACATTGTCATTATTGATATTAGTTTTTGTTTTTCCCTTTTGATAACTAATATAATTATTTTTTATCTATTATATTTTTAAAAATCATGGTCATAAAAATCATGATAACTAATATTTTTTATGATTGGTGCCGACAAGTAGCTATTTTTACGGACTGTTCAGACCTGGTGAAGAAGGTGTCTTCCCAACCGAATGGCCAGCATTTTCAATTTATTTGGAGGAGTTTCAGAGCGACAAAGAAGAATTCTCATTTTTTATTTATCTTTAATCTCTCGTAATGCAAATGTTAAAGTGGACTATTTGGCACGAAAAATTCGTGCATTTTTATAAACAATTTTCCTCAAAATTGGCTCATATGAGTCCTAAATAATATCCGATGACTAAAAAAATACAGTATATATGAACGAATATATATACAAAACAATAAGTATGCCGTAAGTCACAAGACTCGTACTAATTTAAATATTTTTTTTGTAATTGTTTTATTTATTGAAGCAGTTTAGGTTTTTTGTATTCGTTTAATGTTTGCTTAATTGAGGGTCTAAAACTTTCGGCTTTATTTAATTGTTATTTTAATACCTATATGTTTTAACTTTTAATGAATGCACATGTAATATATATGAGTCCAAGATTAGATCAAAAAGATGGCCTGCTTTGGATGGCTTTTAAATAACTATCTCTCTCTCTCTCAAATAAAAGTTAAACATTATGTTTAGAACGTGACAATATTAATCGTGGATGGAGATTGACTCGTTTTACAAGATGAAAAGTGATTAATTATTAGATTACTAGTAATAAAAATTCACTTATGATGAATTAAGTTACTAAATGAATTTAACAAAACAAATAGTGACTTCTATCTGTGTATAAATACGGAATTAAAATACCAAATGATGTCATGTATATAACGAAAATAAATAATTATATAAATATATATATTGTTGTATAAATACAATACATTTACAAAGGTACAAAAGTAAATGTTCTCCAACTAACGGGTTTGCTTTTTGCAGTTGCTGCTGATATCTCATGCACGCAACAATTATACCGCTCGAGGTTAGACGCAATAAATTTTTCATTTTTGTTCTGAAGAAAGTGGAAAAGGAACAAATTAAAATTGGGCGAGGGTTCGTTAGCTTTTTCATACATGGACAATACCCTTTTTATTCGTCATATAACACTACCATTTTAAACCTAGACAAAGTAATAACTCGTTGTCAACATGGTTATGAACCTTTTTAAACGAGTAAGAAACGTATATATATTATCCCCATATGATAATGGTATCTCATTTTTGTCGAAGAAAAATTTATTAAAAAGAAAGGGAAATAAGTTAACCCTATACTTTGGGGGCAAGATATAAAAGTAATTAAATAAGTAAAGAGGAAATGGTTGCGTTAACGCCAAGAATATGACTTTGTATTAGATTCGACGTGGCATTCTCCTATACGAGTGAATAGAATATAAACTCGGCCAAAAAATGCAACAAATTTAGTGAATCATTGCATCAACTAGGATAAATGCCTAATCTAAGTACAATATTTCATCATAATCAATAATGCTTTCTTTAAATATTAAAGAGAATAAAGCGAAACAATATTCATAGAAAGGGTCTTCGAGATGGAATATTTTTGTTTTCACCATCATTTGTTGAAGACAAATGTCATCGAATGCGTCATAGCTTCTTACTCATATATTTTAATTTAGATCCTAATGATTCTATCAATATTGACTTGTTATCATTTTGTATACCTCTTTATAAAAAAAGAAGATATTTGTGTACAATTCCGATAGCTAGGGTGTAGTAAAAATAAATGAAAGCTAATACAAGCATAGAGTCACTTCAAGAAAATCATTTTTGACCTAGTGCTCTAACCCCATTTTATATTAATGTATGAAATATCTTGCACATTGACAATTCTTTACCCAAATATATATAATAAAGAAAAGAACAATTCCAGACCAAAACATTTTTTACTTATACTCTGAGGAAAACGACTATGTTAATTATAGACACCACGGGACAAATATATACTATGTCTTATCCTAGGAATAATAAATGAATAATGTTCTATAATGAAGTCTTGAATTGGGCTCCAATATATGGAAGGGGCCAGCAAATAATGACATAATTGCCAAATAACATGACAAGTTCTATGAGTATCAAAGAGTCTTGGTTTGGTTTCTTTCTACACAACAAACATGTCTTCATAATCATTTTAACAACAACAAAAAAAAACATGTCTTCACAGCTCATTTCTCCAGCTCTCAACCTCTATTTCTTCAACTTTTAACCTCATTCAGTTATATTGTGATCCGATGATTTTCAGTGTTTTTCGGAGGTAACAAATTAGTTCTGACTTGATGCACACGCTAGACAATTACATAATCCATATGATAATCGTTCAACGAATTTGTCATTAATACTTTGTGGTTTTCAAAGGTAAAGAATAAAGTGGTAACAATAATAGATAATTTTACGAGATAAAAGAAAAACTTGATTCCAATGTTTTTCTTTTCAATTTTCATAAAATTTGAAAATTCTAGCTGATGAATCTTGAATATTTTATATAATTGTCTAATTTGTGAAAAATACATAATAAGAAAATTATTATGTCATTTTTTTGAAAGATAATTGAAACCATTAGTTTAGTGTAGTTTTGTGAAATGAATTGCCGACAAAAGAAATAATTGTGAATCTTGTGTTTATAGAACTCCATATACTAATGATTATCTCCTAGCTAAGTCGTTAAGTAGTCTTTTAATACTTTGTTTATAAATATGCAACTCTACCGTAATAAATATGTCTTATGGATCGGAATGGATATACAGCTAAGGCTGCTAGTTATTGGTATATATAGGTAGGCGTAGAAGATCCAAATTTAAGGAAGTAATATAAAGAACTGTGACATGATACATAATGGTTGGTTTCTACAATTATTTAACAAATTTACATCAAATTTTAAATGTTGAGGATACAAAGTGCCGAGTTAGAAGAGAGCAAGTCATTAATGTATCAAGTGGGCAAACACATGTTGTGTTTTTTAATACAAACTTTCTTCCTTTCTTTCTGAAGATGTAATCAAATATTTATTCGTTTTTAGGGAAATTTGTCGAATATACTAATCTGAAGTTTCGACCTTTGAAAAATTCAATTGTTTAATATAAATACTCTATCTTATACAATTTGTCAATTGTTTAATATAAATTGAAAAATTCAATTGTTTGTATTTAACTATATCAAACAAATACTCCTACCAAATAACTATAATTTACGTATATGCTACTTCAATTTCATTTCAATCAGTCGTTGGATTTGTAGGTTTGTTCGTAGTAGGCAATAAACTAAATTAACTATAATTATATTGTGCAACACCTGTCATTATAATAACAATGGCTAATGAAATCGAATGAAATTAACGGTTTTTCCCCTCATTGGATCCCTTTAAGTTCTTATATTTCTGCAGAAGCAGCTGCGAGTAGTTGTTGTTTGGTGGGAGCTTACTAATTGTACATTAAATAACGTTCTTTAATTAAAAGCAAACTGAAATATATATATGCTACATTAATATTTTAGGACTAGAAAAGTGAGGTTTAAATTATGATCAAAGTTTGACAAAAAATAAAAAAAGTTATAATATGTGCATTTAATATCAACATAAAAAAATCCGAATACAAATTCTTTATTAATTTCTGGTGTTATATTTTGCAAACAGCTGACATATTTCTGGTGTTATATGTCAAAAAAAAAAGAACAGAGGTATTACGTAAATTCAAAATAGATATTGCAAACTGATATATTTTAAAAGAAAATTGCGTACGTAGAAATCTGTAAATATAATTAACATACAAACACAAAAGGTTAATTATGGCAGAAGTGCATTAGTTAAATATATAAATACTGGAGTTTAAAGATATGCGAATGCAATCTCGTGAGTGGTCAATTAGTTGCCACTAATTTCGATCTAATCATATTGTACACAACTACGCATTGATTTGACCATAATCATTCTACTATGTTAATCATTAAAATATAAAATACTGAAATATAATAAAACTCTTCCAATGAGATCTCATGTAATGGTAACTTGCTATTTAAGCTATTAGTTAACTATATATAGATTAATGGTAAGCTCTTCAATTATCAAGACGTGTTGATGTCCAATGAGGCAAAACTTGTTGTGAAGCCCTAAAGATTCCCTTATCCAAATTTGACCACCACATCCACATGTGTAGTTTATGATAATATATTTTAGTTACTATATTTAGATTACTGCGTTTATTCTTATAGTTGAGATCTACATTATATGATTATATTTAGTTTTTTTTTTTTGGAATATAATTCTATTTCCTTTTCAGCAAAATGTAGCACGATTCTGTAGATATCAAGAAATTATGTTTTTCTTTTTTCCTTTTTGCTATGGTTAAATACGTCGTATATAAAATATATATGTATACCACATATTTAAATATATCTAAGAGTTTGTTTTTTTTAATAAATAAGGACATAAAGCCACTCTTAGGTGTAAGTATGTTATCAACTTTCCTCTAAGTGTTAATATATTGTTTTGGCGCAAACACAAACGAAGTTTTGTTATATGGATTTATTTAGGTGTAAGTATGTTATCACCTAACATAGAAAGTAATTAGTAGTAGTCTTTTTGATGTTTGATGTTCTGGAGTTGAGATCATTCTTTTGCTCTGAATGAGTTTGATAGTACTTGTTAGTATTTGGTGCTTTTGCTCTTCGTTGATGAGCTCATTCTTTTGTATAGACTTCTATGGTTTGATGTGGAGATGGTGCTAGTGTAAGATTATGTATCATCTCTCTTTGTGACTAAATCGTTGTAACTCTCTTGATCCCTTTGGTGGATTAATATATATTCTCAAATGACAAAAAGAGAAAGTAATTAGTATTATTTATCATTAGATTTCGCAACACTAGCCAATCGTTTGTCGAGGTCATCAACCAATGTCAATGTGACATCATCTTTTTCTCTAAACAAATACAAAAATCATTCGAGATAATGGAAGACGTGCTTTGCACGTGCATGGAGACGAGTTCACGTGTCACATGCAAACCATTTTATTTCTCAGGATATTCTGAATTTCTTTTTTGTAGTTATTTAAGAAATCATAACACTGGATGAAATCATTTTCATACGATTCTGAATTTAACATATAATTTGTTATTAGGTCATCAGGTTAACATATGGTTGATTTATATTTTTGAATCTAACATAAGTTTCCAATTATTGTTCGCTAAATTGCCAAAATTTCTTTCATCCCATTCCCTTTTAAACATAAAAGTTATATTTTACAATTTCATCAAATTAGAAGAAAAAAGAGTCCTGGAAAAACGTATAACTTGTATGTATTTACTTAATTTTGGACCATAATTTTTTTTCTGTATTTTGCTCGACTTTATAAAAAGTTTTCGCAGTCTGTTTTTTTTTCTTTTGCTCGACTTTAAACATGCAATGAAGGATTACCCTTTTACTGATATACTTTGGAATTTTCTTTAACTGATACTTTGCCCTGTTCAAAAACATTGCTTTGTGCAAAAGACACAAAGTAAATCTATACACACGTCTGAGAAAATAATAAGAATGTATTTTAACAAGAAGAAGTCGTGCACCATCTCTTTATTTAACCTTCAGAGAAATAAACATCTCCTATTTCCCATATAAACAAATTTTATAAAAACTTTTCTGAAAAAAGATAAAATGACAAAGGAAAAAAAATATGACACTAAAGGTCCCAGAGACAATGTACAAAAAATTTAAATAACAGACTGCGAAAATCAAATATTTCGCTATAACTCAAGTAAGAAAATCTAGTGGATGTATATGTATATATATGTACAAAAGATCTAAACAAGGAAATTTTAGAAAATTACATAAGAATTGTGTTTTGAATTACTACATTAGAACAAGTATCAAGAGATAACGTACGAATGAAACAGAGGTTTTGGAATTCACGTGAGTTTCTCGTGACCGGCGTACAAGACACATACGCACGTTAAGAAACGATCTTTACACAATACACACAATTTAGCACAAAACACAAAATACAAGATCATTTAGAAAAGGATTTAAACCAAACGACAACGTATTTATAACAAGAACCGTTGATGGATTTTCTTCTTTGCTTTCTTCTCTCTGATAGGATCCAAGCTTGGTTTCCACCCTCTTCCCGACAATTGCCGGCTCAAAAACTCCGGCCTATCTTCCTCCTCCATCTCTGCCTCCAATCTTCCAACCGACGTAGCAGCAACGACCGTATCAGTCGCCGGATTGTTGTTCTTATAACTTCTAGTAGTAAACCAAGGAAGAATCCCTTCATAGTAGCTAAACGATGACCTTACCATTGCCGTGGCGCTAAACAGCATTTTCCGCATCTCCTCTGACGTCAGCACCGCCGATGATGATTTTGCGGCCCTGCCACCGCTTCTTTTGGCGGGAAGCACTAAATAGATTTTCCCTGGCTCGAGTGTTTTGTCCGCGGGCAAAGGAGCCAGCTTTCTCTTCACCGTTTTTGCGTCGTTGTTGAATGATATCGATGACGGATCAAATTCGACGACCACATGTTGCGGATTTTCTAGCATAATCTCAGCCACCGTTGTCTCTTCCTCTAAGTTTTGTACCCTTCCGTCGGATAATACAACTTTTCCGGCAGCCATCCCGGCCGCATCCAACTTTCGGGAACCAGCAACGTTACCCATTCTCAGATCACAGTGATCCTATAAGTGTCTTTGTGTAAATTGTAAATATATATAAACACACACATACACACAACACATGAAATGGTTTGGTTTGTATTGAGTTCGTTAAACGGTTCCATCTTTTGACTTTAATGATAAATTATTCATATACAAAACATGTATATTGTATTGGTGGGATCATGGGGAGAAAAATTTGATGGGTTTGTTGGGTAATCTTTTGCTGCTGCTAACACACGTACTTAAAACTTGTCTTATTTCTAAGTATGCGTGAAACAAAGTGAAAAAACTGCTCAACCACACATCTCTTTCTCTATTGGGTTAGTTAACTAACTACACAAAGTATATAATCTAATCTTTTTTTCTTCCCTTATTTGAATAAATTACGAAACGTGTAAAAAATTCACTACAAGAACAAACCAGTCGAGGATCAGACAAACGAGAAAAAGCTAGGTACGGTTTAAGACATTTTCTTACAACACAATTAAAGAGAGGAAAAAACGAAGCAAGACGATACAAAAAACAGGATTTATAGAAGCAAGCTTACGGCTTAATAATAACACAGCGTGTGTTTGTCTTACTTGATGTATTGAGAAACCCATTTGAAACCTTCTCCGTAACCCATTTTCCTGACAATGCTGCACATGAAAACCTCCAATGGCCTAACGTTCGAATCCGTTAGATTCACTTTACCCTTTCCTGTAGTGAAGTTGGAGAGGCCGAGATGGTAACGGAGCTCGTCCTCTGATGCAGCATACGGTATGTCTATCTTGTTTCCTAGAATGAGGAATGGAACGCTGGCTAGGGATTCGTCTGAGAGAAGTGCATCAAGTTCCTTTTTTGATTCTGCAAATCTCTCTTTGTCGTAAGCATCAACTAGGTAGACCACAGCGTCCACCTGCAAAAACAGAGTAATCATCAAAACCGACGGTTCATAAAACTCTTCCACTGAAATAGCTTAAGTAGGTTGAAACATTTGGAGTTTCTGAATCCTCTATGACTCAATCTTTGACAAGTACTCAATAACAAGTGAATATATGATGCATTGCGTGTGAGCTAAACTGGTATAACAAATGAGAAATCTTTAATACCAACCTTAGCATAGTAATCCTTCCAGACCCTGCGAGCAATCTGGTGACCACCCAAATCAAAAGCCTTAAACTTGATTTTCCCAATGCTGAGTTCTTCAGAAGTTGGATGCTGCGTAGGCTGATGCTGTACCAATCTCTGTTTCACCAATTCAACCATGTTCGATTATCGATCAGTTAAGCAATTAAAACACACTACTCAAGGACTCAAAATTCAAGCAGTAAACTCAGATTCCTAAATCAAATTTAAGCATCTAATCCAGAATCATATAAAAACAAAATTGGAGATCGAATAAGGTTAGGGAATTGGATCGATTAGATAAGAAAGATCTGAATAAGAAAGTGAGAGCGAACCTCGTCTTTCAACATGTGAAGCAGAGTGGTTTTACCAGCATTATCGAGTCCCAGAAACAAGATCTTAGCCTCTTTCTGCCATAACCCTAACGAAGCGAGAACGCCATAGAACCAATCGATCATGAACATGACTAACTCAGATCCTCCAACCACAAAGCTCAAATATTATCCGATCGAGAGAGAGAGAGAGAGAGAGATCGTCAGGTTTCTAATTTAGCTTTGAAGACGACGAGAGAGGCGTTTCTGAATTGAAAAGTAAAGTAGAAACGGAAAACGGCAAGCAGTGCGGATTCCTAAATCACAAACGGGAGTCACAACGATGCTTCTGTCTTCTACGTCAAAGGCAAGCCCATTAGAGGACCCAATAAGCCCATTTATATATTTACATTAGCTCAAGTTCCAAATGGCCTTTTAGGACAAGAAATAAATTTTCCTTTGCGACAATACAGGTATGTAATGTAAGATCTAAAATATTTTTAAAATTTTGTCGATTTTTGTGTTTTCAATTGAAATACTTCATAATCATGAATCGGAATTTATCGTTTGTTTATAACGTCATAGCATAATTAGAACACATTTTAAATTTGATTCTATTAATTTATGTAACATTACACAAAACAATTTTACGACTGATTACACAACATTTAAGGTTAACTGGTATATCAGATAAATAAATGAATTGCAGAATAAGCGAACAATGGTTAACTGGATGAACTGAATTAGAGAAAGTTCTCATACAAATATTTATAAAATGCTAAAAAACCTAGTTTTAGTAGATTGATTTTTTTTTCTAGTTATATTAATTAACATGTTAATAGAATAATAGTATAAAACAAAATTTTTTAAAAAAGAATTAATGTTGTTGTTCACATTAAACTTTTTTTTGTGTGACACTTTTAATTAATCAACTCAGTTTTAAATTTATATCTTATTGAAAAATTCCCACAAATAGCACATTTTTAAGTTTTTTGGACAAAAATAGCATTAAAAAGTTGTTTACACATAATTAGCACTCAAATGATTATTTGAAAAATTCTTAAAAGTAACACTAAAACAAGTTTTATGGACAATAATAATACCACAAGTTTATATAAAATCTATTCAACCAAAATAAATTAGAAATAAATTTAAATATTATATTTGAGTTTTCTATTTCCAATATAGGGTATATATTTCAACTATTTAAAAGAAATATTGATTCATTTTAATATAAGTTTATGGTATTATATTTGGGTTTCCTATTTCCAATTTAGGGTATATATTTTCACCATTTAAAAGAGATTTTTTATTTTAAAATTAGTTTGTAATATTATATTTGGGTTTTTTATTTCCAATTTAGGGTATATATTTCCACTATTTAAAAGTTTTTAATTCAATTTAATATTAGATTAGTGTTTGCTCTCATTTTTATTTGGGAGATTGATACAAATGGTAATAAAAAAACTTTATTATTGAATTAATTTATAGAGGATTAAAATTTTTATATACTATTTTTGGAAGTTTCAAAAAAAGATGCCATTTTTGGAATAATAAAGTTTTTTAGTGCTATTTGTGTCAATCGCCCTATCTTATTATACTTTTCTGCCACGGTTTTTTTTTGTGACGAATTTAATCAAATCTATTTACACAATTACGCGAATACCTCTTCATATTTTCATGGCAAAGTTTTTTTTTTTTTAACCGCAATATTTATATTTTATGCCGGCACAATTTATATTATATTCGTTTAAAATTGAACAAATCAATTATGTGTATAATGATATTTACAAGAATCTACCTGAAAATGATTAGTCGGCGAATTTTGAAATAGAGTGAGTTAAATATCAAAATATTTGTTTTAATTGATTCCTTTTAGTCGTTGAAACTTGAACCCCAACAAAAATAGAACGTAGAAAGATAAGGTCGCCAAAAAAATGAGATAAGCACAAATGTCAGCGTCTAAGTGTATGGAAACAAAAGAAGCTAATAATTATGCAATACAATAATTACATAACTAATATTATAACAAATGAAGATAATTGTCTATTGTCGTGATATGTTGTCATGTTGATGATCAGATGATATACCTTGTTGTCTTCGTTTTAAATAGAAAACATCAGAGTATGGAGAAGTATAATCTAATATGGAAACTTGACCTTGATTCTTTGAAAAATATGTGTTTTGCTAAAATAATGATAATAAAACGTATATTCAGTATGGGTCAATTTTCATTTGCATTTATGGTCTCACTTTTTTTCAAGAATAAACATGAAATTTCAGGAACACTAATAATCATAAGATTTTGTAATGGGTTTTTTGGTTTGGTATACTGATTATTTTTAAAAATAAAAATAGGACCCACGAGTTTAAATTTCTGGTGTACTCACCAGCTGATCAGGCGACCGTTGATAAAGCAATCATAGAATTCGTGAGCCTTATTAGGCTTCATATTCAAATTCGTTCCAGTTTCACATATTGCACAATCATTTTGTTATATAATATGAGTTACATGATAAATTTTCTGTGTCCACAAAAAAATAATGATAAATAGTCACTATCAGGTTACCTAAACTTTTTTTTATGTTGTTAGCTAAATCGAGTTTAAATTTCAGTTTATCACATATTTAAGGCTTGAAAATCAGAATATTATCGCTTATTTTTGTGGTTGGAGTTTTTTTTCATCCACTGTTGAGTTTGGTTCTTGCCTCTTTGTGAGATTGTATCTTAGTATTTTATTAAGTGTTTTTTTCTTTCGTATTATTGATATGATTAGTTAAGATACTAGTTGACAAAATGAACTTTCTAAGGCCAGAATGTATAAATCGACAATTCCAAGAAGATATTGAAATTTGATGGCATTTATTATGATGTGTGTATTTAGTTTGTTGCTGAACTAGTCAATCCTATGGTTTGACGTAATTAATCCAAATACAAAAATGCAATACTAAGAGAAGGGCAAGAAATGACAAGTTAAAAAGTTTTTGTGATATGAAAGCTAACCTAATGTATTATTATTTTTTAGGGTAATTGAGTTTTAGATATAAGACCATAGTGATTTGAAGTTTTTTTTATATAACTATTCTTGCAGTTATATGCATATCCAATAGACATCATCCAATCAAAAGATATATGTAAGCAGAATCTTATTAATACATAAACAAATGCTTCAAATTCTGAACAAGAATCAAACATTTTTATGCTTTGAATGGATGTTGTGGTTAGTGCGGATTAATCCGTCAGCGGTGCAGTCCATATTATTTTTAGGACGGATAACAAATCGTTGCGAATTTAGTTTTTGCGAGTTTTGATTTTGAGACGTACATTGTCATTCTATTATTCGGTCATCACCACTAAACTAGAAAATATTTTTTTAATATTTCCTATACTGAAATAAATTCGAATATAATGTCACCAAGTACAAAAGTGAAGAAATCACTTTTTCGAATTAGGATCTTAAGTTGTTGTTGAGCCCAAAAATAAGTAAAAATGTGAAGGTACCAATAGATCCTCTCAACTATCACAATCTTCTACTTGCACAAGAAACCAATTCGTTTAAAAAAGAAATACATCAAACAAAGTTTATTAAATTATAACTAAAACCAATATATGTTAAGTTCTTTCCATTTATTATGTTCATAAAGAAAGAAATGAGAAAAGTCGAGGCTTGTGTTGACTTGTGAGATCTCATAGTTGACAATTATACATTACTTCATTTTGCCTGAACTCTTAAATTGAAATAATCATTCTTCCAGCTCTTACATAACCGCGTTTTGTTTTATTAACTTTTGATCTTTTTTCTTGGTCGTTATACTCATTTATGTTATGGATATACTTTAAAACTCAATTAAACAATTATACTCAGTTTCTCAAAAAAAAAGTTGTATACTTTATGTTATGGATATACTATTTATAAAACCCCATAGTTATTCTTCCTAGTAGTATTATAAGTTCTTGAATTTGAAACACTAAAACCATAAAAAAAGTTCTTGAAACACGTCAAAGCTGCCATATGCATGATTTAAATCCTGCTTTGTTTCATGCAATAATGCACACCATATTCTCTCTTTGTCCTAATTTATAAGATTCTTTGGCTAAAAAGCTAATATCAAAAAAAAAAAAAATTCTTCACAAAAAATATCGTTTCATTTATAAATTAATAATTTAATCTATGTAAAAAATACTACATAACTAGGATTTAACTCGAAGTATACCGCATGGAATTTTATGTTTCACACAATCTTAATTAAATCAATCTGATTCAACATGTCTAAGATTGGTGGTGTTGACTTGTTAAGAAAACAACAAAATGAAGATTTAACATGTATTGCAATGTTAGATTAATAATATTTTAAATTGTTACTAATGTCTATTCAAACTCGTTTTGTCATATAACACATCCAACAATATAACCCATCACATGTTATTTTTTAAAAATTATTAAGTTTAAATATATCACTTATAATATTTCATATTTTTAAAAGTTTTAAATTTATTATATCCAGAAAAATTAAATAGTTCGACAAAATAACCAAACTAAACCGTATACAAATTTTTAAATTTGGATGCTTGTTAAGTTCAAAATTAATTATATTCTTTGTAAATATTTGATATATTAAAAGAGATATTTTTATGCTCATATGGCAAGCTCACAATATTTCTCATCTATTTTACTTAACACCTTTATTTCCATATACTATCTATTTTGATGATTCTAAGTTTCTAATAACAATTGCCAAACATATTTGAAGAATTTTTAACTTACCAAAAATAATTACTTCAAATTTTTTTAATATGAAAATCTTATAATTAAAAATGAACAAAAATTTCATAATAAAAAATGGATTTTAATCTATTTAGACTACAACAAATTTTGTTCTAAAATTAAAATCATTATATTGAAACCACAATTAAATTTTACTACAAATAAATAAAATCAATACAAAATAAATATTAATTATATTCTATTAATTAACATAAACAAGAATAAAACAATTTTTTTTAATTTTCCAAGGAAGAAGAAAGAAGAAAACACATGTTAATAGCTAGGGAAAATGATTTTATTGGGAATTACTGAATTAGACGTTAAAAACATGATATTGGAATTTGAATAAAAGAAATATAAGTAAGGGTAAAATAGAGAATTCGAAAAAGCTGTGTATATAAAGTTGCAGACCCCTCTGCCTAAAGCTCCTCTTCAGAAGATAACAAAAACAGAGCAAAGTTTTTCAAAAAAAAAAAAAAAAAAGAG
>Ga0041059_1000750_pt1 | contig 25328 bp, 27 predicted proteins | sample AraColnosormetaG_FD_56232 | JGI IMG/M metagenome (GOLD analysis project Ga0041059, IMG submission 56232) | Arabidopsis roots microbial communities from North Carolina, USA - Col MF nosort | ecosystem: Host-associated > Plants > Roots > Unclassified | place: USA: North Carolina | collected... | reverse complement strand
TCTTTATATTTTTTTGAGGATCCAATCCATACACAATCTTGAACAGTTCTAGTTTGAAATCGAACATTCGTACCTGTTTTTTCTTATAGAAAAAGAAAAGAAAAAAAATCACTCATATTGGTCCATTTACAATGTAAACAAAGTGTAAAAATGAAAGTGGACTGGGCAAAGAGGCTTATAACTGATAATGAAACTGTTATTCTACTTTCCGGTCCACAAGGTTGCTACCATCTGATCTAACCAAAATATACACCAACCACTTTCTTCATCACATTTGCTATATTGATGTGAAGCTATTCTGTTACCCACAAAAACTATTGGTTTGCTAAACATTTCTTCAAAAAGAGGCACTCTTCCAATTCCTATGTAGAAGAGAATGTGTTACCGTGAAATGGCACGGAGCAAGATGCAGTGGATTTGAGAGAAGTTAAGGCGTGTGGAAGGGCAAGTGTTCCAGCATTTGATCATAAGATATTTGAGGACTTGAGGACACTCCTTTGGGATATCTGGTCTTAGTCCGCACGCTGCAATCCCAACCGCTGCCTGCACTGGTGAGCAAGACCCATATGCCTCCTCCCCTGTCACCATCTCCCAAAGCACCATCCCAAAGCTATACGCATTGCTCATCCAACTCTCTCTTGTCTTCTCCGGGTCTCCCGCGATTATCTGATTTCAGCCATTCACAAACTACAGTCAACAACTGCTTTTCCAAATAGAATCTACTTATGCATAATTGGACAAGGAGAATTAGTGATGGTGAAGCATGTAGGTAGCTTTCAGATGTCTGGTATTGCATCTATAACCGAAAAGCTAGACCTTGAAGCCTACAAGTATAATTACATCATCCAATCACCAGGCAATGTTTTTTTGTATTATTGGCTTACAGATCACATATGATGAGGTAATGGTAAGCATGAATCTTGAGGCAAATCAATGAACTATGATTTATGCAGGGAAAGCGTCAAAGAAATACAGACCTCGGGTGCAAGCCATCGATAGCCATCCGTTTCATACTCCATGGCCTCGTTGACACTCTTGCATGCAGTGACTATTCCCAAATCACCCAAACAAGCGTTGCACTGCTTATCTAATAGTATTCTCTGTGTGTTAAGGTCTCTATATGCAACACCATGATCATTAATGAATTTCATCCCTTCTGCTATGTCAACAGCAATTTGAAATATCAACTTGGTCTGAAGCTTCTTTTTCTTCAACACCAGTTCACGAAGTGAACCACCTTGCATCAACTTTGTTACCACGCATAATCCATGATTTTCATCGATGCAGACACCATAAAACTGCAAAATGCTCTTGTGTCCACAGGTCATCAGCTCCAAGAAATCTTTTCGGATTGCAAACTCATAGGAATTCCCCTTCTCACAGCCTTTTAGTTTCTCAATGGCCACCTTTGTTCCTCTGTAAACTCCTTTAAATGAATTTGGTCCTAACTGACCACTAAACTCGAGATCATCTGAATTCAGTAGCCATTTTCTGATATCATCACCACCTGATTGGATAGTCTGCCATTCATCTACTGATACAGAAAACGAAGAGCTTGGAGGTGGCATTTGAAGCTGAATCCTAGTATTCAGATCATCCAACTCATGTCTATAACATTGATCAATGGACTCCACATCAACATCCCCGAATTCTCCAACACCAGCATTCTGTTCTTCACAGCCACAAAGACCAAATGGGAGCTTCACAGAGGTTGACTTGGGCTTCCTCACCGCAGATCTAAGGGCATTCACAACCTTAACTTTGAACATTTTTTCTTGTCCAGACTCAACCAGAAGAAGAACAACTCCAAGAGTCAACCCCTTCTTCTCAAAGATTTGTACTTTCTTACAACAAATCAAAGCACCATCAAGAGACCCTGAAATGGTTGACCATGGAAGGGAACAAGTACAAGCAAATGTGAGCTTAAACACAGAACCCTGATCATCAGCTTCCTCATCACACACCTCTTGAATCACAAACACAGGATTATCATCTCCAAAAGCTTGCTCTATCAACTTTATGTGTACAAATACATCTTTCATATCGAAACCAGTCTGACTATAACTGTTACAAAACAAAACCATATTTAATCCACATTACTCCATGATCTATTCCCAATACAACAACATATCTAGATCTAAGCTTTGTATCTTCCACATAACACTAAATTAATAATTTAAGAAACCGAGAAGAATAAACATTAGGTGAAGAGTAAAAATGACGCAACATCTTAAGCGTCTGTGAGAATCTGGTGTTACCTGAGAGGCAAAGAATCGTAATGCTTTCGGAGATTGGAGACGAGTTTATCAGGCAACTGGCTTCCAGGATACATTTTAGCAAGGTTTCTCACTACAGTAGCCCATACGAGCTTTCTACCTCCTCCGGTAGCTGCATTTTGGTTGTCTCGACTCGAATCGAGGTTGAGAGAGTTCTTGAGCGACGCGATCGCGTCGGAGACGTTGCGGCCGAGACGCTGAAACCGCTTTTGCATAGCGGAAGAGGTTTGATCGGAAGGTGGAGGAGCAGTGAGGGACTCAGACCTGTCTTCGGAGGACATTAGGACTTGGTCAACAAAATCGTCGTCGGCGCAACCACCGGCGGCATTACGTGTTGTCCAGCATTCGAGTGCGGAGGCCATGGCGGCGAAGGTAACGATGTTTGTGTCTCTTCTACTTGAAAAGTGCTCAGTGAGATTTAACTGAACGAAACTACAAGCATTATTATATGTTTGGTAATATAAGTGTATTTTCCTCTTGGGACATACAAGCACCAGTGGTCTAGTGGTAGAATAGTACCCTGCCACGGTACAGACCCGGGTTCGATTCCCGGCTGGTGCATAGTTTTGCTTTTTTTTTTGCATGCAAAATTGAAAAATACTTTTGGACTTAAAATATCTTGATACGTTTATCTTTTGTAATTGAAAATGAATGACATGTTTTGTGAAACAAATTTGAGAATATACAAGTGTATATGTGTGTAGATAACAGTCTTAACATTGGGGTAAGTCCAATGGTGGAGACTGTACAGACTGCAAATGTCCTTCTCCGTTCTCTACTAAGAAGACCATTGCTAAACCCCAGAATATATGTGAGTCAATGTGGCAGTGCATCAGCCACGCTCCTGGATTATTGGCAACGAATCTGATGGCTACCCATCCACCTGGAGGTGTTCCGATTGTGTTTCTTCGTGGTGGGTCGATGAGGTTAAAGGAGGATGTGTCTGTATTTGGGTTGAAGTTACCAACACCTGTCCCAACTACGTAGAACTCGTAGCCATGGAGATGCATTGGGTGATTCTCAGTGGTCACGATGCTCGTGTCTTGCAATATAATCTGCACTTGCGAATTGAACTTTAGTTTGTAGGCCTTTGTTCCGCGAGTAGGCTGCCATAGCCCTCTGCTCACGTTTCCTGTATAGTCAAATGTGACAGGAGGCGTTGGAGGGAAGTCTGTGGTGAAAACACCTGTGGGAGTGCCTTGGTAATAGGCTTGCATTATGGAGTTTTGTTTGGGGAAGACGAAAGAGACATTGTTGATGCTTGCGGTGAAGCGTGTTCCGTTAGGGCCTTGACACCTTTGTGTGTTGGGGGTTGGGCAGTTGAATAGTCCCAATCCCACTGTGAAAAACAAGTTCTCATCAATCTCCAGGGGCACTTTTACTTTCGAAGGACTCTTCATCTGCGCTGTGAAGGCTGCTGCTGTTGCTGTGTCGTTGAATCCTGGTAGTTGTGCGGGTATTGCCCGTGCCTGTGATTTAGCTTGAAGAGTAACACAGGAGGCGTCTTTGTACTTGAGGATTGCGGTGGTTGTGGTGTTGTCAAAGGCAGCATTGGCACTGTTGTAGGCATGTGCTGCCATGTAGTAGTGTGCTGGCGGTTGGTCTGCAGTTAGAAGCACATCAGTTGTCTGACCAGGACCTAACATTATGACATTGGTCGAGAATGGTTTGGTGTAGGAGGCATCCGCCGCAACCACTGTGAGTTTGTGATTCGCGACACCAAAGAAGAGTTCTTGGTTCAAAGCAGAGTTGATGACCCTGAGGAGGACTATCTCTCCTGACCCCACTAGAAATCTTAAAGTTTCTGCAACATGACAAGCACATAATATTAACCAACTAAGATGTAGCTGCTTGTGGCGCATGGGAAACATAAACTAAATCTGTACCTTGGCTGGAGCATCTGTAGAGATCACCAGGCTGACCATTGATGGTAAAGGCGTCTGAGATGTTTGGTGCTGCTCCAGTGAACTGGGCTAAGTTGAGGACATCCATGGGATTTCTGTCCCACCACTCTCCTAAGAGGAGGGTAATCTCTCTCTTGGGAATAACTGGAAAAGGGTAATGAGGAGAAGAGAGCGGAGGGCGGATAATGAGAGCACCATACACGGTGGCTCGCAGCCATCTACTGTGGGCATGCCACCACAATGTACCTTCTTGGTCTTCCATGGTAAACCTGTAGGTGTAACTCCCTCCTGGTTGGATTGGGCACTGGGTTATGTATTCTGGTCCATCCGCCCATGGATTCCTCATCTGCCGTATCCCATGCCTGCACATGGTCTGATTAGCAGACTATCTAGCGATAAAACATTGATTGATTTGATGCAAGGAAAGAGTGAGTTTACCAGTGAAGGCTGATGTTGTACCGAGCTTTGTTTATGGCTGTAATGACAAGGGAATCGCCGTTCCTCACCTCCAAGGTTGGCCCTGGAAACTGTCCATTCACCGTGATCGAGTTATGGACTCTGCACAGCCTCTTCACCGGCGTTTCTTGGATCTAACCAAACACAAAAAGAATAAACTAAGTTGAGCATCTTTTGTAAGTAACAAGGAAGAAAACAAAAAAGATTTCGAAGTAGTAAACACACAACAAACTCATGAAAGTGAACTTCTGCATTGACAAGTGAAGCTACAAAAATAGCCAACAACAGAAAGAAGGGTCGAAGTTGCTCCATTGCGCTCACTTACTCGAAGAGAAAGAGAAAGTTGATACTTTTTATAGGCAGGAGACAGAGAGCTTATAGTCTAACCAGCACACACCATTTGGTGTAACAACTAAACAACAAAACAAACAGTTTCTACTTTCTAGTTTTAAATATGATTCTTGTTCCAGAAGATGTAGGTGAACCCCTACCAGCCTACTTTAGTACCTTTTCTTTGATTTTTTCTCATCCTCGGACACCAAATCTCTAAAAGCTTTTGGATCCTCTCCTTAAACCAGAATCTTTACTATTTCCCAATTAAGATTACTGCATCAGAAATCTTAATAAACTATCCCAAAATCTATAAACCGAATCTATTGCTGCGTGCGTCATCAATCATCATCAACTTGTCCCCAAGTTGAGTTTGATTTTCTCAGTCATCAATGTGTTTTAAAAAACGAAGAATAAGAATGAAAACAGCTACCTTTTTTAGACATGAGACATCTGCTGCCTCAGCTTCTCCAGAAATTTCAGTGACTTTGAGTGCTTCAAAGACATTACTGAAAGTGATAAAAATTCTCTAAAACCTCGAGAACTGTTTACTCTTCTCTCATATGACGAAAGAAGTGTCTCCGTATCATAATCATGCGTTTTGCTCTTCTCCAATAGAAAACAGAGCTTTAAGCTTCTCGCCATTGGAAACTCCATGAGACTACTACATTCTCATTTCCGAAGAATACAGAAGAGCATAAGGTGAAGATAGAATCGATAGTTTCCCAAATGGCTCGGACCCGGTAACCCCAATTTCGAGTCCCTGAGTTCATCGGAAATCTTATTACAGTAGTTGACTCGATACGGTCGTGGAAGAAAGAACCAAGTAGACCTATAGTCAGGTCGTTTGGATGCAGAGATATCTCTACCACATTTAAGTATAAGAATAATTTGCATATTGGGCTGGGCTGGGCTGCTACGGGTCGGGTCAAAACCCAGCTAAACACTTTAACGTGACCCGAAAGATATTACTCTTTCCATCTCATCTTCCCCAATTAGTTATTGACGAGACTTGACGCTACTACATTCAATATCTGGAGCCAACACCGCCGTGACTTAGCCACTCCGCTTATTTATTGCAGTTCACGACCACCGTATCCTCGTAATCTCCGTTATCTCGAACCGAATCGAAAAATCCCTAAATTCCTGTGAATTTATTACTAAAATTAGCTCACCTTATAGATTTACCAGAGATGATGGGCTCAGAGAATGACGAAGAGTCCCATCTCCACTCATCCAAAGAAGAGATGGAGAAACTCTTTCTCCGCGAAGATGGCGATCCCTTGACCAAAAGCAATGTCAACGGCGATAAATCCAACTCTAATTATCGCAGCGCTATGTCAACTCTCTTCGACTCGCGTCACCCGTCGATTGTCGTAACTCCAGCTGATTCCGATCCACTTTTTGCGCCACCGTCTTACTACAGCGAATCTCGGAGTCCTCGTTCTAAACCAAACGGCGGCGACAGAGTCAGCTCTTACCTCGAGCCTCCGTCTTACGCGGATGTTATCTTCAGCCCTTTCGATGATATCTCCGAGATCAATGGCTCAGAAGATGGTCATAGTCAGTCGTCAGATTCATTATCTAGATCTCCGTCTTCTTTGAGCTCTGATTACATCAAGATCACTGTTTCTAACCCTCAGAAAGAGCAAGAGGCCACAAATTCAATGATTCCTGGAGGAAGTACTTACATCACTTACCAGATTACAACTAGAACGAATCTCTCTGACTACGGTGGATCGGAGTTTAGCGTGAGGAGAAGATTCAGAGACATTGTTACATTGGCTGATAGATTAGCTGAGTCTTATAGAGGTTTCTGCATTCCACCGAGGCCAGATAAGAGTATAGTTGAGAGTCAAGTGATGCAAAAGCAAGAGTTTGTGGAGCAGAGAAGAGTTGCATTGGAGAAGTATTTGCGTAGGCTTGTTGCACATCCTGTGATCAGGAACAGTGATGAATTGAAGGTTTTTCTTCAAGCGCAAGGGAAGTTACCGCTTGCTACGAGCACAGATGTGGCTTCTAGGATGTTGGATGGTGCTGTGAAGCTGCCGAAACAGTTGTTTGGTGAAGGCGGTGGAGCTTCTTCGGTTGAGGTGGTTCAGCCGGGTAGAGGAGGTAGAGATTTTCTGAGAATGTTTAAAGAACTTAGACAGTCAGTTTCTAATGACTGGGGTGGATCAAAACCACCTGTTGTGGAAGAAGATAAAGAGTTTTTGGAGAAGAAGGAGAAAATGTATGATCTTGAGCAACAGATCATTAATGCTTCACAGCAGGTAGAGAGATTTCATACTTGTTACTTCACAAAAGATCAGTATTTTTCATGGTTTTTGTTTTTTGTAGGCTGAATCCCTCGTGAAGGCACAGCAAGACATGGGGGAGACTATGGGGGAATTGGGATTAGCATTCATTAAACTGACGAAATTCGAGAACGAAGAAGCTGTCTTCAATTCTCAAAGAGCTCGTGCCAATGATATGAAGAATTTAGCCACTTCAGCTGTGAAAGCAAGCAGATTTTACAGAGAGTTGAATTCCCAGACGGTCAAGCATTTGGTAAACTAGATACTTGTAGAGATATGAAGAATCTATTCCACTTTCATTGAGCTGGGATTTAGTTTCACTAAGAGCTCTGAATTATTCATGTCAGGACACACTCCACGATTACCTTGGCCTAATGATGGCAGTCCAGGGCGCCTTTGCAGATAGATCTAGTGCTTTATTGACAGTGCAGACGCTTCTATCTGAACTTTCTTCACTGGAAGCAAGAGCAGAAAAGCTAGAAGTTGCATCATCAAAGGTCTTTGGCGGTGACAAATCAAGGATTAAGAAGATAGAAGAGTTAAAAGAAACCATCAAGGTCACTGAAGACTCTAAAAATGTTGCCATCAGGGAGTACGAGCAGATCAAGGTATTCGATTCAGTCATGTCCATATACAAAACAACTCTTATGCTGATTTGAGGTCATATGTAACTATGTATATTGTGACAGGAAAATAACTGGAGTGAGGTTGAAAGGCTGGATAGGGAAAGGCGTGCAGACTTCTTGAATATGATGAAAGGGTTTGTTGCTAATCAGGTACATATAAGGACTTTGACTATTATTAAACCTCTGTCTCTTCATAGAATTAACGAGAGAGTGTAAAGCAAGATCTTTTAGCTCTGAAATGGAAGAGAAAAGTCAGTGAGTGTTATAGGGGATGCTATGATTTGGGGACTTTCTTTCATGAAATGGATTCACCAAAAGGAATATGATTTGAGATATTTGAATGGATGCTTGAAAATTGGTGAAATCTGCTCTCTTGCAATGCTAGTGAATGCTGAGAAATCTGAGTGAGATGTTTGAAATAAAGAGATGAAAATATGTAAAAAGGTGTGAAAACAGAGTTGTTGGTATTTGAATGTGCAGGTTGGATATGCAGAGAAGATCGCCAATGTGTGGACAAAGGTTGCTGAGGAAACAAGGCAATACGATAGAGAGAGCTCTTAACATGAGAGCACAGTGTAATTTATTCTTATTCTTCGATTCATGGTTTTGAGCTTAAACCAATTTGTCGTATCTTTTTTACTTTGGTGTCAAAAAACAAGAGAGAGTTAGTAAAATTCTTCTTTACTGACTCTCGTTTTAATGGTGTATAGTAAGATGAATTGTGTTTCAAAATTCCAGCAACAAAGTAAACAAAACAGAAATGACAAAAGAATGGTTACAAGTTACAACAATTCAATATGAATAAATATCACACTTTGGAAATGCGGTGTAGGAATGTAGTCTCTTCAACAATCTCAGACTCGAACGCGTGACATTGCTGAGGTGGCTATGGCAGCGGCAGCTGCATTAGAGGCATTGTTGTTGAAGAATGCGAAAAGTCCAGATCCAATGGCTTCTTGTTCTTCAAGAAACAGGTCTTCGGGAGCACGAAACGCTCCGTGGATGGCCACGCCCATGATCCCAACTGCTAGAGTGGACATCAAGAGCGATCCAACGCTGGTCATGAACATCACCACCACAGTGGACAGGCAGAGTATCCCTAGCGTCTCAAGATCGGAGAACGTGCGTCCTCCAATGACCAACGGCTGATCCGCCGGACGGAAAAAGTAGAGGAAAAGCCAAGAAGCGGCCAGCGATGCGAGGAGGAAGAGAGCGAAAGGGTGCGTGAGCAGAGACGCGGCGAGTAAGATTGCCACTAAGGTTATGTAATTGGCTCGGAAATAGGAAAAGTTCTTCCTTACTCGTGACGTTGCCTCCGAGAGCGATGGTGGCCGGGAAAACGCTGACCGGTCAACGAGCTCTGCCCAGGGTCTGGCATCTGCAGAAGCGTGACGGACGGTGGCTAGAACGCGGGACAAGAGGACGCGTAGAGAGCTCAGCAACTGTGGATCGCCGCCGGGAAGTTGATCAGGAGTAGTCGAAGTTGGGAGAAGAGGAGAAGCCATTGCAGCAGATCTACTTTGCGGACAAAGTCAGAGAGTGCAGAGAGAGATCTAAAAGTAAATGGCTTTCACGATTTGCTGGCTTTACTTCAAACTGTCGGCTACTATCACATGTGCTTTTGCGTCTTTCTTTCTTTTTAAAGAAACATAAAAATATTCCGCTCTTTGTAGTAATATACATTTATGTGTATGCCTTTGTGTGTTTATCACATCATTTGCCACCATCCATTCCATTCCATCATCATCATGTCAAACACTTGGTGTGATGTATGTTTGATTTAATATCTTGAAACAGTTGAATAAAGATTTATCGTCGGTAGTGAACATAGGGGGCAAAATGATGGAGAAGCTTGGAACTTTAGCCTCTGCCTAGTCCTGATCAGTTATGTGTGTATAGGCGCATGATTAAGGAAACATACTATATATGAATGAAAGATTACAATAGGAATGCTGAAATGCCAAAACTCATTTGCTCTTTATGTCTCTGTTTTTCCAAGTAACCTTAAAACTGGACCTCTTCTTGGGGTCGGGATTTGGTGTTTGTGTTTTCCTTCGTAAGTTGTGATCACTGACTTGGGATCTTGAAATGCTCTTTCAACGTGTTTCCTTACAAAACATCCTGTAAATGTGCACTTGTAATAGCTCCTGCACATCACAAATTTAACTAACTTATAGCTCAAGCTTCAAGCCTCCTTTTCATTCAGAATTGACAAGAGAAAAATAAAACCACACCTTGGATTTGGATTACCCTTGACGACTTTCTGACCATACTTTCTCCATCTGTAGCCATCGTCAAGAATGTCTATATCACTTGTTGTCTGAACCACCACTCTTGGCTCCTTCACATTCTCTTCTCTTTTCCTGCATTTATAAGCCATTCACAACAAATCCAATCAGACATCTCATTGTCTCCTCATCCTTTTGGTTTCAGTTACTTAATTATGAGTCTGCTAATTACCATCTCTTGGCCTCTGTTTCATCTTCACCAATGTCTTTACCGTCTCCATTACTGCTGTTCTGATGTGCTGCTATAGCGGTGGAAGATGATCGCTTCGTGGATTGGGGCTTGGGATGATTGTGGCTTCCTTTATAGACAATCTCAATCATCTGACCCTTCACAAGAGACGTCTCTACTTTCTTCTTTGTGAGACAATTTGGATACGTGCATTTGAAGTAACTCCTCGGGTTTTCGCTTCCTTTGACTTGCTTCTGCCCGTATTTGCGCCAATTGTAGCCGTCATCAGAGGTTTTGTTACTCGACATGATTTCGGATTTGAATAAATCCAGTTGAGGTAAAGGCTGAGTTACCATCTGAAAATGAGATAGTTTAAAACTAGAATGTCTTAAGAGATAATAAAGCAGAAGCTAAAAATGCAAAAATGGATCCTACAGATGGTAGGAACAAGGGAGGAGTTGTGTCTTCATATTTGATTTCATTTTTGTCAATGAGCAAACCGTTATTGTTATAGTTCAGAGATTGCGCTGGAAATGTGCCTGTCGTAGGAGACGGCAAAATCTGTGATTTCAAGATCAAAGAAGAAGATGATATGAGAGAAGAAGAAGGGAAATGGACAAATCAAGAACCTTGAATTCTTTCAATATTCCAAGATAAGGACAAACAATCATAGTTTGAAACGTTGGAGGAGATAGATAGATACGTTGGAGGAAGTGAAGAGAAGAGGAGAGTCGAGAAAGTCGGCGGGAGTAAGGCCAGGAGGCATAGTGAAGTAAGGCGAAGGAGAAAGAGGGAGCGGTGACGGTGTTGCTGTTTTGAATTTCGGAACAGCTCTTTGGCGATCAAAAGAGCCCATCAATGGTTTACGTATGAGGTACTCTTCTTCTTCTTCTTCTTCCTATATTAAATTACGAGTTGGATAGAAGGAAAGGATGTTTCCAAGGAAAAGCAAGCAATTATAAAAGATAAGCTTGTGACCAAGTGTGAAGCGTGTGTATTCAAAACACCAAAATGTTTGACTTTTTTGTGTAAGGCGGCTGAATTCACATCACTTTCAGGAGTCCTTGAGGTCTTCTTCTAGATTACTTAATGCCAAGAAAATAATATCTATTACTCATCTCTCAACAACTAATAGCGCAAAGCAAAGGAGAAGACTAAGCAAAGGAGTGGACCAACTGTCATCTGATTTAAACGGTAAATCACCAAAAAATCCACCATACAAACATTACAAAAAGCACTACTCAGCTATTTTTTGATGGGTTTTGAAATCCAACAACATAAGAAAAGAAATAGACTCACAAACTGAGACAAGCAGCGAGTCTGTAAAAGAAACGGGTCTTGATGATTCAAAGCAGTTGGACTTTCAAGCAGCTTGCTGGGAAGCAAGTCTCTTCCTGGCTTCCTCAATGATGGTCAGCTTAATACCTTTGCCCTTTGGAAGAGACACCCATGGCTTTGTTCCTTTGCCGATTGTGTACACATTCCCCAACCTTGTGGCAAACTCATGCCCTGTTGAGTCTTGAATGTGGATTGTCTCAAAGCTTCCCTTATGCTTTTCACGGTTCTTAATCACACCCACACGCCCTCTGTTTCTGCCTCCAGTCACCATCACAACGTTACCCACGTCAAACTTGATGAACTCAACAATCTTGTTCTCCTCAAGGTCCAGCTTGATGGTGTCATTTGGCTTGATGAGCGGGTCAGGGTAACGGATGGTGCGACCATCATAAGTGTTCAGGTATGGAATTCCCTTCTGACCAAACTGGATAGATCTAACCTTGCAAAGCTTGAACTGCACATTCAAGCAGAAAAAGACTAATCAATCTTCTAATTCCAATCACTAGTTCTAATTCCAGTCAAGATCTAAGAAGAGAGTGCAACAAACCTTTGCTTCCTCATCCTTGATGGAGTGGAGACGGAAACGTCCCTTGGTGTCGTAGAGAAGACGGAAGTTCTCATTGGTCTTGGGGATGGATACAACATCTATTCAAACCATAATGCAATTTAGTTCAGTGATCAAATACATACGACAAAAAGGGCAGACATAACTGGAAAAAAAAAAAGACATACCCATGAAACCAGCAGGGTAAGTCTTGTCAGTCCTGACTTTGCCATCAACTTGGATATGCCTTTGCATCAAGATAGAGATAACTTCACGGTAAGTCAAAGCATACTTCAACCTGTTCCTGATGATCAGGACAAGAGGAAGACACTCCCTCGACTTGTGAGGTCCAGAAGATGGTTTGGGAGCCTACAACAAGAAACAGCATAAAAATGATCGATACAAACACATCAACATTACAGAACAAATGTAATGAATTGTCTTAAAAACACAAGATTGATGAGACAAACAACTTACGAAGGCACCACCAAGTTTGTCAAGCATCCAATGCTTAGGAGCATTGAGCCTCTTTAGATGCTTCTTCAATCCTCTTGCCTGCATAATCACATTTGATATATAAAAGGTCAAAACAACAGACGATTCAATCAATAAAAAGTTATCACATTTGACAGAGCCTAGTCAAAAGTACACTACCCAGAAGCTCAATTGTCAAGAAAAATACAACATCGCAGTCTGAAACATTTACAGGTACGGTCTACGGCATGAAACGAGAAAACTAGAGTCGCCATTGTCCTAAGAAACTAACCAAAACGCCCATAATTGAATATCCATGACCAGATATAACTAAACAGAAGAGACATAGACACAGACTAAACCAAAATTGGGAGAAAAACGAGAAATTGAGAAGACGAACCATGTTTGCAGCTGCTCTGTTTCCACTGAGGCTGCGATTAACGGCGCCCTTTACATTATATATCAAAAGAAAAACTAAAACCCTAGTGTTGTTCTCGCATAAATTTATTGGGCTTATTTAGATAGGCCCATTTTTACAGCATGAAATATTTAGGCCCAACTAAAGCATTCTTTTTCGGCCTTATATTTTGTTGTAGCTAAAATCAGTTTTTAGATGAAACAGTGATTTTAAAAACTCCACTAAGGAATATTGGCGTGGGGTCTTTAGAAGGAATATTGTTGCTGACGTGGCGTTACATTATTGGTTTGTAAAATATTACTTTCCAAATGTGAAAAACTTAAACAAACAGCAAACAAAAGCTTTAAATATACAATCGCATGAGGTCCTTTTCATATTTTAAAGAAACACTGTGAATTACATTCACCTGCTTATTAATTTCATGTATTTAGGGGATTTATGTGTTCCTTGAAGTTGACCATTACAGATTTGGGCAGCGTGACTAGCACTCTAACACCACCTTGCTTCCTCGGCAAGAAAATACAAATATCCGGCAGATACTTGGGCACCAATGGTATAATATTCACTGATCCTCCATACCCAAAATCAATTTCGTCTAGCAATCCAAGTTGCCTCCAATCAGTAAGCAACATGAACGCTCCTTTCCCTCCTTCACACGCTACATTCATCTTCAACGTTTTCTCTGTCTCTCTTAACTGCTCCAACACGTACCTCTTCTCCTGTGCCGCTTTCTTTGCCTCTTTAATGAGCTGAACAACGTGAGACAACGGTGAGTTGCTTAACTCTCCAGCCTTCATTGCTACGTTGGCTTTGACAAATGCGTTTCCGTAGTACCCTTCCGGTAATGGTGGCTCCACAATGCGGCGTATACCCACAGCCATTCCGAAAAGAGAAGTCCCATCTGGACTTAACTTCAAGGCCCGGCACCTTGCTCTCCAGACGTGGGCCGCAAGAATCTCTAGAGTCGTGACCACCCCCGCAACTTTCTCCTTGAGCTGAGTAATATCTTCGGATGTCACGTTGAGGATCTCACATACCATGTCGTTGCTGGGTGTGTAGGGAGAAGTTGCCGCAGAAGAGCAAGCCTCTCCAAAATCAACTAGCTTGGGAGCTTGTCCCTCCTCCACTTGGTCTACTTACATATAGATATACAATGTTAATTAGTAACATCACATCATACATAAAATAAATTTAAAACTACAATATAAAACATTGCCCTACTTACATATATACAATGTTAATTAGTAACATCACATTATAAATAAAATAAAGTTAAAACAACAATATATAAAAGATATGGACCAATCTATTTTTTGTCAACTGATCTGAAACTATCAAGATGATTAGTAATGCGTCTAAATCTAAAAGAAATTATATTTAGATAATACTAGTTAACATATACCGTTTAAGCTAAAGTTGTTAGAAGTGAGACGATGTCTGTCCCAGACGGGGATGATGCTAGGTTGTGTTTTTCCCGCGGCGAGCTCAGTTAAGGTTTTGAAAAACTGAGACGCTCCAAAACCATCACACAAGGAATGAGAGAGGGCCGTAGCAAGAGTGAGCCCTCCGCATGCAAACAAAGTGATCTGCAAAGCCAGAGGGTTGTAATCGCCAGAGGGCGCAGCTACATCACAAGGTACGAGTTGGTATAAGTCAGTGTCCATGTCCTTCAAATAGTTGAGGGAAGAGAGAGTACAGTCTGCGGTTGCCCTAACAAAGGGGACTCCTTCCGCGGGACTGCACCTCAATTCTAGTCTATGGTCGTGTGATCCCCGGTGAAGTTTTCCAGCGAGAGGGTAGTAATAGACAAGGGCGTCAGAGAGAGCTTGCTGAAAAAGGGAAGCTGGATCGTGGACGTGGTCGTTTGGGGATGGTGGAGCGTAGACATAGATGGTTTTGGCGAGGGTTTCGAGATAAGGATCGTTGTCGAGTGTGGAGAGAGAAAGAGAGACATCAGGTGTAGCCTTTGAGGGTTTCACTATAACCACTTGCGATTTCTTCACCACCAAGGGACTCGGTGAACTCATGCCTTGGCTTCCCATCTTGATTTCTATATCACATGCACTGTCTTTGTGTAAGATATATATATATATATATATTTGTAACAAAATATAGGGGATATATTAGCTAGAGATGTGAGTTTGGTAAGATATGACTTTGAAGATTGGAAATGGAAACTGCAAAGTCAAGTATTATTTTTCTATACACATAAAAATGCTTGGTTTATCCGAATCCCTTTCAACACTTTTGTATTGAATAAAATATTAAATATAAATGTATTGAAATTGGAACTAGTACTCCTTTCATAACTGGATCTACATATGTAAATGGAGGAACGAGGAAGTCAAATGCATCGATGGATATGATTGTTGACGTGTGTGCGAGAGAGAGAGAATGAGCAAAACGCGTTTTTGTGTTGTGGTGTATAAACTAGTCCTCACGTATTCATCATCACTCTATATAAATATTTCCCAATTGCTTTATTTAATTTACATTTATCTTATAAAATGTGTTTCTGTTTTGGAGAACATCAACATCAGATCTTTTGGAACCGCAATATAAAGACAAGTTTAGTAATTGGCTTGTTGGGGCAGTCATGAGGAGCCACGTACGATCACATGGTCATATTTATAGAGACTTTAGAGAATGATCATCAGTCAGTGCTTGGGACACGGAAATTCAATGCTGCGTTGTACCGTTTAATGTTGAACAGCTCTTCTTCTCCATATGCAAAAGTGTTTGAAGTAATCATTAATTTGGATTTTGGGTTATCTTTCTTTCTGAATTTCAACTTAACCAGCGCAAAAGCAGCATCACCATAAACTCCACAAGCTCCTTGGTATCGCTTTCCTTTTTTTTTGGATCAAAAATCGCTTTCCATGATGATTAACGTAAACATATGAGGCTATGAGCCTGTGACTCCAAACCATCTGCAGTGCATACACATCGCCATATATAGCTTCTTCTTATGATTGTTCCATTATGAACTCTTCTTATGTTGAAATATTTTTTTTATAAATTTCATTTACATTTTAGTAAATTTACAGTTTTTTTTATTTAACTGAATTTAAAAATTTAGTGAAAAAGTTACGAACCACACTAAAATATGTATGACGTACAAGAATTTGATTCAGTTTTTTCCCCTAACAAACTCCTTCATCAGAGCTTTCATTAATTTATTATGATCCACGTAAATCTTAAGAAAATTATTCATTACACAGCTTAACTTAAAATGTAGATAGAAATAAATGATATTGAGATGTGATATATCTAGTGCAATCTTAAAGCTATAGGTTTAATTATTTAATTTTGCAAAAATTCCATGAGATTGATTCATCAGCATCTTGCAGGGTTGTGGTTTTCACGATCACGAAATTACTACAATCACATTTTGAATCTTTCCTAGTTATAATATATAGATAATTCATAACTATGACTAAAGGCGCATCCGAAACAAACCGAGACTTAAAATATGTAATTTTGGGGTTGTTTCTTAAAGAATCAAGAATTGAAAATGTTGACCAAGTTCAGTTTGTAAACTCAATTAAAAAAATCCAGGGATTAAATATTTAATAAACAACTGCTTTTAATATTAGGTTTTATCGTTGGCACACACACAAAAAAAGAGGCTTTTATCGTCGACATAAAATAAAAAATAAATAGGAGGATTTATCGTTTTAAAACCACAAAATAAAAGTTAACCAAAAAGAAGAAAGAAAAAAAAAACGATCGCCGACCAAAAAAAAATCAAAGATCAACGGCGCATATAGCGCGTTAGGTGGACGAGCCCACGAGCAACAAATACCCTCTGCGACTCTCTCTAATGTCTATTCACTTCCACGCAACTATTTAAAAAGGAACTCTTAGATTTTCCTTTATTTCTTTTTTAAAACATAAAATCCAAAAATATAAATAAAAAGAATTTAGACAGAGGAGCAGAACTGAGTCCACTAGTCAACCAAACAGAGAGATCCGTTCGTTCTCTTTTGTCTTTCGGATTCATCCCTCAATTCGGTTTCATCATACAAGAGAGAAGTGACTGTTTCTTCTTCCTTTCTCTTTCGAGTGGTTTCTCTTCGTCTTGCTTCTCAATCTTTTTGTTACAGGAGATATCGAAATCGGTTTTGTGTTGTTGGTCTAAAAGGTTAGACTTCTGAGTCCTGATCCTATTGTGCTTTTTTGATTCAGTAGTAGTTAACCTAACTTGATTTGGAATCAACAAACTGGGTTTAAAAACTCAAATGCTTTGAGGTAGTAGTTTGAAGTTTGTAGATTTTAAGGATGGAGAACAAACCAAGTGTATTAACTGAAAGATATGAAGTTGGGAGGTTATTGGGTCAAGGTACTTTTGCTAAAGTGTATTTTGGAAGGAGTAATCATACCAACGAGAGTGTAGCTATCAAGATGATTGACAAGGACAAAGTTATGAGAGTCGGGCTTAGCCAGCAAATCAAGCGAGAGATCTCTGTAATGAGGATCGCTAAACACCCGAATGTCGTTGAGTTATACGAGGTTATGGCTACAAAGTCAAGGATTTACTTTGTTATTGAGTATTGTAAAGGTGGTGAGCTTTTCAACAAGGTTGCAAAAGGAAAACTTAAAGAAGATGTTGCTTGGAAGTATTTTTATCAGCTTATTAGTGCGGTTGATTTTTGTCACAGCCGCGGAGTTTATCACCGCGACATTAAGCCGGAAAATCTTTTGTTGGATGACAATGATAATCTTAAGGTATCTGATTTTGGTTTAAGTGCGCTTGCTGATTGCAAGCGGCAAGATGGTCTTCTACATACAACTTGTGGTACACCTGCTTATGTTGCGCCCGAGGTTATTAACCGAAAAGGATACGAGGGTACGAAAGCGGATATTTGGTCTTGTGGTGTTGTTTTGTTTGTTCTTTTGGCTGGTTATCTTCCTTTCCATGACACTAATCTTATGGAGATGTATAGGAAGATAGGTAAAGCAGACTTCAAGTGTCCCAGCTGGTTTGCTCCTGAGGTAAAGAGACTATTGTGTAAGATGTTGGACCCTAACCATGAGACTAGAATCACTATTGCAAAAATCAAGGAGAGTTCTTGGTTCAGAAAGGGTTTGCATTTGAAGCAAAAAAAGATGGAAAAGATGGAGAAACAACAAGTCAGAGAGGCTACTAATCCCATGGAAGCTGGAGGTTCAGGCCAAAATGAAAACGGAGAAAACCACGAGCCGCCTCGACTTGCTACCTTGAATGCTTTCGATATCATCGCCTTGTCTACGGGGTTTGGTCTGGCAGGACTTTTTGGGGATGTATATGACAAGCGAGAATCTAGGTTCGCGTCGCAAAAACCTGCTTCAGAGATCATTTCTAAGCTAGTAGAGGTTGCCAAGTGCCTGAAGCTGAAGATAAGAAAGCAAGGCGCAGGCTTGTTCAAACTGGAAAGAGTAAAGGAAGGAAAAAACGGAATTTTGACGATGGATGCAGAGATATTCCAAGTGACGCCGACGTTTCACCTGGTGGAAGTGAAGAAATGTAATGGAGATACAATGGAGTATCAGAAGTTAGTGGAGGAGGATCTTAGGCCTGCTTTGGCAGATATTGTTTGGGTTTGGCAAGGCGAGAAGGAGAAAGAGGAGCAGTTACTGCAGGATGAACAAGGAGAGCAAGAACCATCATAGCAAGTTCAGCTACAAGCCTACAACTGCAAGCACATGAATTGTTGCAGGAACATGAAAATGGTAACCCTCTTGCGACTTCAGCTGAAACAGAAGCAAGCATCAAGAAACTCTAACGAAAACAGAGGAAGGAAAACAATAACAATTGCACAAAATGGATTCTTTTTGCATATAGACTACAAAAATTGTAGATAGTTGATTGATTTGTAACAACTACGAGCTTTTTTTTTACCTTGCCTCTTGTGAAGTTTTGAACGTATATTGTTTCATGAGTACAGTAATTGAATTTCTTTAAGAGTTTGGTCGATACATAGCAGCAAGATTTGTGAAATTTTGGTTTACTAAATAACTATTTTTCCAGTTTCCATCTAGTCTTTTTGCATCTTAAACTCTGTTTCAATACTCATATGTATTACTGGACAATCATTACTGATAGGACATAACAACTTTGTCAATTAACCGACTAAGAAACTCAAAAAGAAGAAGATCAAAGAAGAAAAATCAAGGAGTTGTTGAAACATTTAAATCCTAAGAGGCTAAGATGTCCCCGGTTCTTTTAAATGTCGTCTGTGTTGATTGATTGTTGAAACTTTGAATCTGAAGGAGGGGTACTTTTCTACTAATCAATGTTCCTGTTAACAATGTTTCAGGATTTTTGAAATCAAAGTTCGTATTTTGATGATGAATTGTAGACTATTATGTGTCTGTGTGCTGAAGATTTTGAAAGTTTCTTAATGCTTGAGCCTTAACGGGCCCAGTTTAAAGCCCAATAATTGGTAACCCTAACCCATATTTTTAAGAGAAATTCCAAATCGATTTGGACTTTGGCCTATAAAAGTAGCGTCACGAGATTGATATCTAGTACCGAAGAAAATGTCTCACAGGGATCATGGAGCCGATGGATGGGAAAGCGCCGATTTCCCAATCACCTGCGAATCTTGCTTCGGTGACAATCCGTACATGCGAATGGTGATTTCTCGCTCCCATCTCTTAAGCTTTGTTGATGTTTTCTGTATAGTGGAGTTGTTAACTTAGTAATTTAGGTTTAGGTTCAGGTTTAAAGTTATTGTAGGTGCTAATGATTCTCATAGCTTGCACTGCACGTTTTTCTTCTTCAAATCCTTATTAAAGTTGTTGTTTATATGTAGACCCGAGCGGATTATGATAAGGAATGCAAGATATGTAGTCGTCCTTTCACAGCTTTTAGGTGGCGACCAGGCCGGAATGCTAGATTCAAGAAAACCGAGATTTGTCAAACTTGCTCTAAGCTAAAAAATGTATGCCAAGTCTGTCTTCTGGATCTCGGTTTTGGTCTTCCTGTTCAGGTCAGAGACTCAGCACTCAATATTAATTCTCACTACTCTGTCCCAATGAGCCATGTCAACAGAGAGTACTTTGCTGACGAGCATGACCCAAAGGTATGACCATGGATTCTCCTTTTTCTTTTTAACTAAGTATTTTCAAGTCTGCTTTTTAGGTTATGCGATCATTGTGAAAGATTGATGACTAATCAAGTCTAGTTTTTTGTAGACTAGAGCTGGACTGGATTATGAATCTTCATTTGGGAAGATGCAACCTAATGATACTATTTTAAAGCTTCAGAGAAGAACACCTTCCTATGAAAAGAACCGGCCAAAAATTTGTAGTTTCTACACCATTGGTCAGTGTAAAAGAGGTGCCGAATGTTCATTCCGGCATGAGATGCCCGAAACAGGAGAGCTATCCCATCAAAACATAAGAGATCGTTATTATAGGTAAGCTATTGGATCTTCTCTATTGCTTGACATTTAGTTGCCTTCTCAAATGCTTATTTGAGTTGTTTCTCTTATGTACTTTTCATATGTTCGCAGTGTAAATGATCCAGTCGCGATGAAGTTACTCAGAAAAGCTGGTGAGATGGGCACTTTGGAACCACCAGAGGATGAAAGCATCAAAACACTTTACGTCGGTGGACTTAACTCAAGAATCTTTGAGCAGGACATACATGACCACTTCTACGCTTATGGAGAAATGGAATCTATCAGAGTCATGGCCGAGGATGGCAAATATGATCAAAGTGGTTCAAACCAACAGCAACAGGGCAGTATCGCTCATACTGGATTAATATCTCAGCAGCAGAATCAACACTCACAAATGCAGCAGTACTATATGCAGCCACCACCACCTAACGAATACAGTCATTACCCATCAATGGACACGCAGAGAATGGGTGCAGCCTTTTCAACCCAAGAGAGTGATGGTTCAAGCACCAGTGAGAACAACAGAGCTTATTCTTCTTACTCTTACCCGATGCCACCACACCAGCCGTACCCCACACCACCACCATATATAGATATATATATATATATATGACATGAAAATTAGTCTTTTAACGTTTTAAATTACTTTAGTTTTCAGATGCTATTAAATTCTTGAATAACTCATTATTTCACTCCAAATTTGTGAGGACACGAAACCGTTTCTACTCCCATCCTGACTCATTCACAATAGACACATGGTGTCTCAATTGTATTTGAGATTGAATTCTAGCCGTGTGATTAGAAAGAGTTATCTACTTTTGTGAAGAGGTAACTTAGCTTTTGAATGATTTTATAATATCAAATGGTCCAAGTTCGAAGATTTAACTTTCATGTCACCATAATGCCTTCTATGTCATTTATTTGCTTACCTCAAGAGTCACTACATTGATGCCCTTCTATGATCCCCCTAAACCCTCCCATTACCTGCCACGTGTCCTATGCCCTTTTCCCCCATTTTTCCAATAAACAACTTTTGTTTCTTCTCGAATCATGCAAAAGTGCATCATCACAGTTCTTTTTGTGTTTAGGCATATTCTTAGTAACGAAAATCACAAGTGCGTCTATGATTATTGGCTAGAACGTCTGCGTTGTGGGTCGAAATTTTAATTAATCCCGAATTGATGCGAGTTGTGTCACATAAAAACATATATTTCGAAGATTAGCAATTTAATACCTTCCTATATGGACGAATTTAGTACGTACATTAGCGATAGATCATCCCTAACTCATCTTTTGGTTAGCCTGTTAACCCGTTCCATGGATTACCAAGACGGATAGAGATTTACAAATTTGTTCCACAATTTCATAATTTGCCTAATGGAAGTGTCATAGTACCCAATTGGTTTTATATAATTCGACCAGTATATTTGAGTTCCAATGACTATAGAGGGGAGGTAAGATAGTGATGTCAACCAAGAAACCTAAACATTAAACAAATACAAAACCATATCATAAATACGTTGCATCTTACTATAAATACAAAAGACCACGATCAATAGTTTTACTCAAACAACTACAACTTAAAACATTATGTCGATGGAGGAGATTAGTAGCTGTGAGAGCTTTCTCACAAGCTCTAAACCCTACTTCGCCATGATATCTCTCCAGTTTGGCTACGCCGGCATGAATATAATTACCAAAATATCCCTCAACACCGGTATGAGCCACTATGTCCTTGTCGTCTACCGCCATGCAATTGCCACCGCCGTTATTGCACCCTTTGCTTTCTTCTTCGAAAGGTTATATCCATTTAATTATTTTCATTACATTCTTTGAATTTTATTCGCCAATAATCGATAGATTGTTAATGGATTCTAACTACGTATATTCCGTTTTACAGGAAGGCTCAGCCGAAAATAACGTTCTCCATTTTCATGCAACTATTCATTCTCGGCCTTCTTGGGTTGTTACTTAATCACTGTCTCTATTTGACTACCTTGTCTTTGCAAAAGCAAATTAGAAAGAGAGTTAACATTTTTTTCTTTCTATAAACAAATTTACAGGCCAGTGATCGATCAAAACTTCTACTACATGGGGCTGAAATATACGTCCCCAACGTTCTCATGCGCCATGAGTAACATGCTTCCGGCCATGACCTTTATCTTGGCTGTACTATTCCGGTACGTAAATAAATGTGCAAATCTAAATTATGTGGCTTTCAACTAAAATACGATTATTGTTTTCTAAACGTTACAAATGGTTTTAAATGGTAATAAATTCTTCTATTAATTTTGATAATAGGATGGAGATGTTGGACCTGAAGAAACTGTGGTGTCAGGCGAAAATAGCCGGAACGGTAGTGACAGTGGCGGGAGCGATGCTAATGACAATTTACAAAGGACCCATCGTTGAGCTATTTTGGACCAAATATATGCATATTCAAGACTCTTCACATGCTAATACGACGTCGTCTAAGAACTCATCAAGTGATAAGGAATTCCTCAAAGGCTCCATCCTCCTAATCTTTGCAACACTCGCTTGGGCCTCCCTCTTTGTTCTACAGGTGTGTACACACATAAAGAGACAAAATTGAGTGACAACTCGAGATCCTCTTTTTCTTTATTCATATATAATATATTTCTTTTTGTGTTTACGTACAGTTTTACAAGTATTCGCTTATTATTGTTCTTTTGGTTTGGTTGATGTGATTAGGCAAAGATACTAAAGACGTACGCGAAGCATCAGCTTTCTCTAACAACACTAATTTGCTTCATCGGAACACTACAAGCAGTTGCTGTGACGTTTGTGATGGAACACAACCCCTCTGCTTGGAGAATTGGCTGGGACATGAACCTCCTTGCCGCCGCTTACTCTGTAATATTAAACCTCTCTTATCTAGCTCTCATGTATATAAAGTCACATATATTTATTTACTTATCCCGATAATTTGATATATAATAATAGGGGATTGTGGCATCAAGTATCTCATACTATGTGCAAGGGATAGTGATGAAGAAAAGAGGACCTGTGTTTGCTACTGCCTTTAGTCCTTTGATGATGGTTATTGTTGCTGTCATGGGTTCTTTTGTCTTGGCAGAAAAAATCTTCCTTGGAGGGTAAAAATTTCCACTTTTGCCCCTTTTCTCATTCTCCATACATGGTCATGAATCATATATGATGAATAATATCAATCATCACATAAAGCTTATCAACTGCTTTGGGACATGTAGGGTGATTGGTGCGGTACTGATTGTAATTGGACTGTATGCTGTCTTATGGGGAAAGCAAAAGGAGAATCAAGTGACTATATGTGAACTAGCCAAGATTGACTCAAATAGTAAAGTAACTGAAGATGTGGAAGCTAATGGATCTAAAATGAAAATCTCGGAAGGGGATAACTCTATGCTCTCTACGATTGTAATCAGCGTACCACTGTCGGAAACACATTTGAAAAAGACTATCCAAGAGCCATGAAGATTGTATGGCACTACATATGAAAAATAAAACTAAAGGCTGTTTTGGTCGAATCAGTATTTTTGTCTTATAATTTTGACCTCAGTAAGAGAAAGAGCTCCAACTATTTTTTTTCTTTTGTAAACAAAGAGCTCCAACTTACGGCTTCCTTTTTTTTTGAATAATACGAAAACTTTTTAACACATATTGAGGATTTCACAAAACATAAATTGATTTACTGCTTTTCAATTTATTTAATTTCTTGGGAAATTCGATATCAAATAAAACTTATCTAAAAGAAAACTTCAAGAAAAAAAACAGAAAAATGAAGAAAACAAAAAAACGAAAACCATATTCGAATCCCCATATTAAAGTGGAGATCACAGAATCACAGCACATACATAAATAATCTGTACAAAGATGTGATTTGATAAATGATAACCCTACCAAGTGTACAGGTACAAAGTTACCAAATCTGGAATCTCTCTCAGTAAAGATCATACCGGAATCACGAGATCGCGGTATTACAACTAGAGTGATCCAAGAGTCACATCGTAAGGTCGCAAATTCATGCAAATAAATAAATCCTAAGATATCATTTTTTATCAAATCATTAGAAAATTTTACGACCTTTATTATTGAGCTTTCAACTTCAATCCTAAAATATAACAAATTTTAACTCATTTCTCAATCTCAAACACACAAGGGAGTAAGAAAAGGTCTTTAACTTTCACCTGATTTGAAAGGCGAGTGGGACTAAGTCGGATAAGGGTGTGGCTAGCCTAGAGGGAGCCGGTGAGTTCCTACAAAGAGGACACGTAGCACTTGTCCGGAGCCACTCATCAACACAATCAGTGTGGAAGCAGTGATTACATTCCGGTATACACCGAACGGGTTCCCTAGCCTCGTAATCACATAGACATATCGAACATGGGCCGTTGTTGGGCCTCGGTAATCTCCGGCTATCTCCCAACACTATCCTTGGATATGACTCTATCACTGGCCGGTCTAGACCGAGCTTCACCTCAGCCGCGGGAGACGGCAAGTCAAGAACTACGTCACTAGTGGCTTCGTCTCTTCCTGTAGATTTTGACCTTATGCAGATGTATGAGGCCAGCATTATAAAAGATATGAGAACCAAGATGCTTACGGCGATGGCTATACCGTAGCCAAGCCCAACCCCACTGGCAGGAGGACTTATAGGAGACATATATGTGGAGAGAGTGAGTGAGAGAGAGCTAGAGAGAGACTTAAAAATGTGGAAGACGAAGAGAGTTTGTAGGAGAAGGGGACAAGTTTGACGTAGTCCGCGGGAAACACAATTAAATGGTGCTGCAGAACATTTTTTTTTTTTTTTTTTTTTTTTT
>Ga0041059_1000749_pt1 | contig 25375 bp, 18 predicted proteins | sample AraColnosormetaG_FD_56232 | JGI IMG/M metagenome (GOLD analysis project Ga0041059, IMG submission 56232) | Arabidopsis roots microbial communities from North Carolina, USA - Col MF nosort | ecosystem: Host-associated > Plants > Roots > Unclassified | place: USA: North Carolina | collected... | reverse complement strand
TTTTTTTTTTTTTTTATGATTGGAGAAGACGACAAGGTTTTTTGGTTGTGGTTTCGTGATTGACACGTGTCGAACAATTTAGGATATCGGAAGAAAGAAAACTTACTCCTAAAGGTAAATAAAGGCACTGCGATACCATTTTTATTAAATTATCTGAATGATACTTTTTGTAAGAAAAAATCATTAAACAATCTGTGAGTATTAGAATTCTATGAAAAAATGTAATGTTAAAAAAAGAAAGAAACAAATGAGAGATCGAAAATAGACTATCTCTATTACAAATATTGGTCATTCGTTATAGTTGTCGAGGAAAGATATCATATCAGAGTAACCGGAAGCGAAAACTCCAAATATATCACTAATTACGATCATGCATTCAATTGCTTAAAGTAAGGAGTCAACTTCCGCATGAAACGGTGAAAGACATCTTCTCAAACTCTTGAGACCTATATGGAAGATACTATCTTGATCGATTAGGACCCATCCATGTCTGCTTAGATTATCCTCCAAGTGCCAGGAGACATCAATCTGACATTCAGAGATTCGGAGGAAGGGTGTTGGCTAAGTACCGGACGAGAGAGAGAATCTCGATAGCTGCTACTTCATTCATGTTTGATGATTGAAAAACATGGTGTGCGATGTTTTGAGCTATCGAGGAAACTTGCTGAAGAAACCAACATATACAAAGGTATCACACTCCTCTTCAATAATCCCGTAGATAATAGAAAACCCAAAGAAAGATGGAGACTTTATCATTTTAAGGATGGTGAACCACTGAAAGAGACACTTTGCATTCATTACCAAATTTGCTACCTCTTTGGACGTGAGAGAAAGATCCGACATTCCTACTAATCACACATTTTGTAGCAAGCAACATGCTGTTATTCAGTACCGGGAGGTGGAAAAAGAGAAAGAGCCATATGGTATGATGGGAAAGAAGCAAGTGAGGCCTTACATATTATGGATCTTAGTAGTACCTATAAGACTTACATCAATGAAAGTCTGATGGAGACACAACGGTACTATGAGCTTTTTGAGAAAGATACCATAAGATTTGGCAACAGCAGCCGAGAGCACGAGAATGCTGCCGAGTGAATGAAATCAGAGTCAGAAAGCAACAAGTATATCTCAATATTAATTACATAGTTGCGTTTTACAGGGATTTAAGCGATGCTTGAGCCAGCTTTGCCTGTCTGATTTTGGTGACAAAATTTGAGGTTATGTTAAATATCATTTTCTAAGTTCAAGCTGCTTAATTTTGCTTGTCAACAAATTCAAGTTGGTTTAAATCATTAAAAAAAACCAAAGCATATGATTAGCACAATATTTTAAGCAGAAACAAAACTAATTAAATCAGAATTCCGTGGTCACCACCTCTATATATCCCCGATTCTCAATATTCACCACGTCCTAATCACTACACACATAGAAAGAGACAGACGCTAGACAAAACATAGTACCAAACTTCTTGTCTTTTGTCTTCTATCTCCACCATGGAAGCCAAGAAGTCAAACAAGATCAGAGAGATCGTTAAGCTTCAACAGCTTCTCAAGAAATGGCGAAAACAAGCAATTGCATCAAAAGCAGCCAACAACAACAACGAAGACAACAATAGCAGTGGCGGGGGAAGCAAGAGCATCAAGTTTCTGAAGAGGACACTGTCATTTACAGATGTAACAGCTGTGCCTAAAGGGTATCTAGCTGTTTCGGTCGGGTTAGAGAAGAAGAGGTACACAATACCAACCGAGTACCTCAGCCATCAAGCTTTCTATGTTCTTCTGCGTGAGGCAGAAGAAGAGTTCGGGTTTCAACAAGCCGGTGTCTTGAGGATTCCTTGTGAAGTTTCTGTTTTTGAGAGCATATTGAAGATAATGGAGGAGAAGAACGAAGGGTACCTGGTGACGCCAATAACAGCTAAGCAGGAATGTAAGTTCAATGCAGCAGCAGATGATAAGACGAGTTACCAGCATCCATCAGACTGTCCTAAGACTCCTTCACACCAACCTCACAACAGCCCAATGTGCAGATAGTTTTGTTCATTGCTTGCTTCTGCATCTTCTTTTTCCTCCTCTTGTGCTAATTTGAGCCATTCTGCTTATTCCCACTTTTTCTCTAGGAATATGGATTTGTGTGCTTTAAAATTTCTTAATTCTGAGTAAGGGGAGAGATTTCTAAATAGTGGAATGTACAAACAGATCATTGAAACCGTGATGTGGACCTCTGTTCCTGGAGACTCTTTATTCTTTCTCTGCACTGATTTCAATTTTTGTTGCACTACCTCTGACTGATGAAAACTTAAAACGGCTCTTTGATATTTCTCTGCTCTGGTGGAATTTCTCACAAGAACCCACCAGCCCATTGATCTAACCATCTATTCCTGATGACAAATGCAGTAGACTCGTGGTACAATAAAAAATCAAATACTGAATAAGTGAATCAAGCAAAAACACTATCTGAACTTTTACACAAATTTTCATAGATCCTTTGTAATCCAGTCGTCTGCATTTGCAGCACAAGTCAGTAGAAACATATCACGTAGGCAAGATAATTTATGGTAACCGAAGATTTTATTAGTTTGGAATACTATAGAAGTTGATCTATAACCTCAGCAGATAGACCCTTATGCAACTAGAGGTATAATGAGTCATACGAATTAAACATTTGCACTTTGTCGTTTAACTCTAAGCAGAAATCAAGCTCATAATAAGCCAAAATGCTACGCCTATTAAGAAATAAGAAGAGAGAGAGAGAGAACAAAAAAAGAATAGAAAGAATGGTTCATGTTTCTATTTGGGCAGTTTGCGTTCTTTCCGGAACAACCATGTGAATGGAAGTTGCAGAGTTATGTTAAAGTAATCAGAGGTTTAAAATAATATGATAATGTAAGGATAACAATAATTACGGAATGGTACTTTTAATCACCAAGTGGAATGTTGTTTTTAAACTATTCAAAGGCAAAAGTACGGTATCCTAAGCTTCTCTTACAAAAACTAAAGCTAAAATACGGATGCTTAGTAATATAATAAGCTAATAGCAGAGTCACAGAAAAATTCTTACATAAACTAACTAGCTACATTATTGTGATCACATGCATATACGTTCATCTCAAAAGAGTACGGCAATATCAAAAGGACTGACTTTACAATCCCCTAAACCAAACAGGATTCAAGAAAGGAAGAGTAAGATGTTCATAAAATCACATTACATGTTAGTTCTCTGCCAAAATGATTAATGAGAGTCAAAAGTCAAAACAGAAAACATAGAGATCTGATAAAACGGAAAACACCACATGACATCTGTACCTTGAGATTTAACACCATCTAGAACGAATCGCCTAATACATGTGCACTTATCTCCTGAACCTTATATCGAGAATAATGAATTGCAGGTTTCTATAAACTTAAAGACAGCATGATCCAGCAGAAGATTAACAAGAACAAACCATATGCCTTGGAATCATAAAAACAGTTGGGAGTGTACGACATTGACTCAATAGTTTTCTGCTCTAAAGATGGGTGTCGAGGTTATACGTTAAACGACAAGGAAATCCCATTTTTTAAGAATAATCAATGAAATAGATTTAAATATCTACATGAGAATGAGACACATTACAGACAAAAATCAACCAGGAAAGGTTAGAAAGAAGCCAATGCAATGACTAGTCTGATTAATGTTACAATGTGCTTATTACACATATGAATAAAGACAATACATATAACAATATACAATCAGGAAAGCTTCACACATGAACATAGAGATCAGTAAAGAAGCCAATGCAATCACTATTCACTAGTCTGATTAATGTTACAATGTGCATATACATATGGCTACATATGAGTAAAGACAATATATATATATAACAATTGGAAAAAGAAAGGAACCTGAAAACTCAAATGGTGTCCTTAGTTGGAGAAGAAGAGTGTTGCTAGAACAAGGAGCTCTTAGAACAAAAGTTCATCGCCGTCTTCTGAGTTAGGAAATGTGACACACTTGAACACTTTACATTTTCTACACAACACAAATCCCACCTATAATCACATCATTCAAGTTCCCAGATTTAGATAACCAATCCAAAGTTTCACAGATACATTACTTAGCAACAGTTTAACCTAATCGAAATTTACGAAAACTCACAGCTTTACAAGTTGGACATCGTCGATAGATTCGATTATTCTCAGATTTCACATTTGTTTTCTGTCCTTTACAGAAATCGCAGAGCAACCATCCTTTCCCGTTACAATCCTCACACAAAATCACAGCATTGTCGTCTCCCTTCACGAAAAATCCTCAATCAATTGTCAGATCCGATTTCAACTTCATCGATTTTTAATGTCCAAATTTTTGTTTGGTACCTGCTGCGACTGATCGAGCTGAGGCTCTTGTTCTTGAAGTGGAACGCATCGAAATGGCTTAAAGAGACGACGTTGTTTTCGACGCGACGTGGATGAAGCCGGCGACGGCGCTGATGATGGCATCAGCCGTAAATAACATGAAATTGGAGGCTGTAACGTTATCCAAGTCGCCATTTTTTTTTTGCTCTTTCCTGAATTCCTCAATCCAACTTCCGTGGCGGTTAATTCACACAAAGTCCGTCCGCTACAGTAACTAGTGGGCTGATAATGGATCGTAGGAAGGCCCATTAATTTCGATTATTGCTGGTATTAGTAGGGACCAGTACAGTACCCACACAGGCTATGGACAGCTCAACAGCAACTAAGTGGCGGATACACAAATGACAAATCTGTGGAATTAAAAATCCGGGACTTGGTCCATAGTTTCTCAAGGTTTGGGAGGTCCAGCCCAAAGTTTAAATTCTATTAAGTCTATTTGGTATACTTTGCAGGGTCTTTGTTTTGAAGCTTTGGTTGCCACTCGCTTTCACTATGCTTCAGTTAATAATCTATCTTCTGTACTAAGATAGAAGCACATTGTCTACAACATATGACCTTCCCTAGCTAATAAAACTTGATGCTATCTACAACACATTTGTTGTCCACTTTTTGCTTTATAATTTCCAATAACATCTTGATTTGGTATTACTTACTAGTATTGTGGAAAATTCACACAATTCGTCTCAAACATAGTAGCAATTGAGCTCTCGTAAAAGATAAATGCGAACAAACAATCGAAGCTAAACACATGTCTATATGTGTATTGTATAATAACATACCGCACAAGAATCTGTAGCTGTTTTCTTATTCCTTATCAGTTGAATTAAGTAATACCACAAAACCCCAAATCCCCCTCATGTATGTGTATTCATGAAGAAGAATCTAACCCTTCCTAGAGAGAACACCAAGAATATATTGACTAATTCATTGAGGAAACTATACCAGATTTCATTTACTGATCCGAATGTAGCGGCGAGTCATATCTCGGATTTCGGTAAATTCAACTCTTCAGCAAATTCTTTAGTCATCTTCAAGAAACCTTCCATGTGAAGTTGCTTCCATTCCTGTGGAAAGTACAATGGAAAGCATATATATACATACACAATTCAAACAAGTAATGATCCAGAGAGCCTAATCTATGAACAAATTAAGATAGCTAACCTCGAAATCCCATGTCCCGTATAGGTCAGGATCATCTTTCTTGGCCCAAACGTAGGTTTTTGTTTGCAGTTTCTCGTCTGAACTATCCTGTAAACATATATATCAATATCTCTGCATTCAAATCAAATATAGAGAACAAATGAATTGTTCTTGTTCTTGCATCTTTGAATCTTTGCAAAAACAACAACACATTTTTTTCTCTCTATAGAAATGGATGGAGAATGAATCTGAGAATGACTCACTGTTAACAAAACTTGAACATTCTCTCTTTCATACTCAACATCCTCAAACTCATCTAAAACATTAAGTTCATCATCTGTGATTCCAAATAACACCTGCACAACAACAATATCAAAATTTCCCAATCCTTAAGGCATGAGTAAGAATCTGATTCGGATCCTGACCTTTCCAGAGACTTTATCAGACTTAGCTGGTATAATCGCCGGATAAACACGACCTTTGATGCTGAATCTATGGCTGCAAAAATCTCAAAATCACCAATCAATTTTTTTCAATTTCAACAAAGAAAATCGATTTTGCAGAGATGGAATCGTACAAATCAGGGAGGGTTGCGGAAGCGGTTTGAGGGATACGGTTGAGGAGGAGACGAACGACGTCGTCCGCCATGAGACTGCCGTAGACGAAGACACTGTGCATTGTCACTGTACCACTCATCTTCTTCCTCTTGACTTCTGCGAGCTTTCGATTATGTGAGACTTGTGAGTGAGAGAGACCAAAAACAGAATCTTCATGAGATTCTTTGGGCCTTTTTAAGCTTCGAGCCTTCAAATAATTCGCAATAAAAAATTAGCAAAAAGAAATCGACTCTGCTGGGGATCGAACCCAGAATCTCTGGTTTCGTAGACCAGCGCCTTATCCATTGGGCCACAGAGTCTTTCTTGCAAGTGGTATGTATTAACAGTATATAACCATGTTTTTATTGTTCCATAAGAAACCAGTCACGTGCTTTGGAATTTCTGGTTTCTCCTTCTGTGTTCTTTTTCATTTACTTTTTTTGGAAGTTTTTTCTTTTCTTTTTTGGAAGTTTGGACATACCTTATATGTTACTTGCGTGGAAATTAATCTATACACAAATTGGTATTGTAAATCGTCGAAGAAAGTTTCAGTTAATAGGAAAGAGAAATCAAGAGGAAGGAGAGGCGGAGAAGAAGGAGAAGCGTTCATAGAGAGATAGAGACGAAACAAGAGAAAATTTATTTTTATAGAAACTCTCTTTTCTCTGTATCCTCTTGTTTCGCTCTCTTAACAAAAAATGAAAAATAGAGAAACCATCTTTGAACCTACCTCAAAACACGTCTCTCTCTCTCTTTCGATTTCATCTTCTCAAGTTTCTTTATTGCTCTGAATCTTGAATCCTGAAGGAGAGAAAGCGATAGAGAGACGAAGATGTGGATGCCGAAAAACAATAACGTGGGAGTCAAGGAAGGAGGGTCTAGCGGAGTTGTAGCTGTTGCAATAGACAAAGACAAAAGCAGCCAACACGCTCTTAAATGGGCTGTTGATAATTTGTTGCAGCGAGGCCAATCCGTCATTCTTGTCCACGTCAAGCTTCGACCTTCTCCATTGAATAATAGCGCTTCTCTTCATGCTTCCTCTGCAAGTAAACAAACCCTATCTTCTTCGTTTTCGTTCTTTTCTCTGTTTTCATTCGATTTCTTTGTTTCTGATGCTTTGTGATTTTGTTTCAGAGCTGAGCCAAGATTCTTCATTGGTATGCAGAGATCCAGAAGGCATTTCCAAAGAAATATTTCTTCCTTTCCGTTGCTTCTGCACACGCAAAGACGTGAGTTTCTTGGTTTACATTATGTTTTTGTTTTCCTCTTTTGTATATATCCTTTATCTCGTTAATGTGCAATGAAAACTGTCCAGATTCAATGCCAAGATGTGTTGCTTGAGGAGTCCGATGTTGCCAAAGCATTGGTCGAATACGTAAACCAAGCGGCCATTGAGGTTTTAGTAGTTGGTTCCTCCAGCAAAGGTGGTTTTCTCAGGTATAAAAAATAACCACTTCCTTGCCTTCTTTGTCTCTCTGGCTGAATCTTGATTCTCAAGTAATGTTGGATTACGAAAATTTTGCAGGTTCAACAAACCTACAGATATTCCAGGCAGCATAACAAAAAACGCTCCTGATTTCTGCACGGTTTATATCATTTCCAAAGGAAAGATTCAAACAATGAGATCAGCTTCTCGTTCTGCACCCATGACTGCTCCTCTACGCAGTTCAGTTCAACCACCTAGCTTAAAGCCTCCTCAACCTATGCCTTCTACTTCCGCTAACAGTCTGCGAGGTTGTTAAAACACACAAAACTTCTTTCACTTGTTGTTTCACCTTAAAACTTGGTTTTTAATCTTCTTTTTTTGCAGCCGATAGACGGTCTTTTGAGTCTAACCAACGAAGGTCTGTAGAAGATCAACAACGCAGGTCTATGGAGGATCAACAACGCAGGTCAATAGACGATCAATCAGAGTCCTTCAGGTAAAAACCACTCTTGTGTGTGTTTTCATTTAGACATGATCATAAAACTGAAATCTCCATGTATGAAACACAGATCTCCTTTTACAAGAAGAGGCAATGGTAGATCATACGGAGATTTAACTGTTCCAGAATCAGACATATCCTTTATCAGTTCCGGAAGACCAAGCATTGACCGTATCTTCCCTTCTCTATATGACAACAATGATCCAAGCCGAACTCCTCCTAGGCTTTCAAATTTCTCAGACATGGACTATAGTTCTAGCCTTGATCAGTCTTCCAACTATGGAAGGAGATCAGTGGATATGAACTCACCCACTGATTTCGAGAGCGAAAGATTTTCATCCGCCTCTCAATCAATAGTAAGACTGATAAAATCTTAATCGTTTGGTATATAACTAGTGTTATTGACATTCTGAAAATTACCAAAAGCAGGATGATGTAGAGGCTGAGATGAGGAGGCTTAAACTGGAGTTGAAGCAGACTATGGAAATGTATAGTACAGCTTGCAAAGAAGCACTCACAGCAAAACAAAAGGTAAGAGTTTCTGTAAAAACAAGTGTTTATGGTTTTCAAAAATCTAAAACATGTTTTGGTAATTGTAGGCGACTGAGCTTCAACGTTGGAAGTTAGAAGAAGAGAGAAAACTAGAAGAAGCGAGAAATGCAGAGGAAGCAGCATTAGCCATTGCAGAGAAAGAGAAAGCAAAGTCAAAAGCAGCTATGGAGGCAGCTGAAGCAGCTCAAAGGATTGCTGAATTAGAGGCTAAGAAGAGAGTCAACGCGGAAATGAAAGCTTTAAAAGAGTCAGAGGAGAAAACAAAGGCTCTTACCGCTTTAGCAAACTCAGATGTCAGGTATAGGAAGTACTCCATTGAAGATATTGAGCTTGCAACAGAGTTTTTCGCTGAGAAATATAAGATTGGAGAAGGTGGTTATGGACCTGTCTACAAATGTTATCTTGATCATACACCAGTGGCTGTTAAAGTTCTTCGTCCCGATGCAGCTCAAGGAAGATCGCAATTTCAACAAGAGGTAATGACATCTTGTAATAAAGTCACATCAGTTTCTCCTTATTCATTTGTTTCTTTCTCATTTTAGAGTTTTGAAAACACAGGTCGAGGTATTGAGCTGCATTAGGCATCCGAACATGGTTCTACTTCTTGGGGCTTGTCCGGAATGCGGATGTTTAGTCTACGAGTTCATGGCTAATGGGAGCTTAGAAGATCGTCTTTTCAGACTAGGAAACAGTCCACCTCTCTCGTGGCAGATGAGATTTAGAATCGCTGCAGAGATAGGCACTGGATTGTTGTTCTTGCACCAAGCTAAACCTGAGCCTCTTGTTCACCGTGATCTCAAACCAGGAAACATCTTGCTAGACCGTAACTTCGTCAGCAAGATATCTGATGTTGGTTTAGCTAGATTGGTCCCTCCAACAGTTGCAGACACAGTGACACAATACCGCATGACTTCAACCGCTGGCACATTCTGTTATATCGACCCAGAGTATCAACAAACAGGAATGTTGGGTGTGAAATCAGACATTTACTCACTTGGAATTATGTTTCTACAGTTGATAACAGCAAAACCACCAATGGGTCTAACTCATTATGTCGAGAGAGCACTAGAGAAAGGAACTTTGGTTGATTTACTCGATCCAGTTGTTTCTGATTGGCCAATGGAAGACACTGAAGAGTTTGCTAAATTAGCTCTTAAATGTGCAGAGCTAAGGAGAAAAGATAGACCTGATCTTGCTAAAGTTATTTTGCCTGAGCTAAATAGATTAAGAACACTTGCTGATGAATCATCACATTCTGTAGTAGTCGGCAATAGCCCTCTACCATCTCCAACTGGTAGCCAAAGTTCTTTGAAACTGGTGAGAACCACTAAAAGCGAAAATCGAAACTCGAATATATTACTATACTCACCTACTGATTTCTTCTTTACTAACCATTTGCAGGAACATATGAGTGGTGCTTCTATCTCAGTGCCTCAGTAAAGAAAAACTAATCTACACACAAGAAGAGGCAATTACATGATTCAGATATTACTTACAGAGACAACAATCTTGAATCCTCAATTTGCATGCTCGTAGTATAAGGAGATGCAATAGAGTGTCTTTCCCTTGTGGAGAAAGTGTTAAAATTGTACAAATCTTGCTTATAATGTAACTTAATATCTAGTTCAGTATGGAGGAACTGATCCTTTATTATATGCTGCTAAGGTTAACAACACATGTCAAAGATAATGCAGTCCTTAGATCGAGGTGTACCAACAAACTTGACAAAGACCGTAAACTTAGGTATCCCCATTTCACTAAAACCAAATGTTGCAGTTTAAACCAAGTATTAGCATAGTCTTCAACAAAGAATTAATTCAATTAATGAGTTTGTATAAGATCATTAATGTTTGCCCTCAAGGCAAACTCAAACAAAAAAGATCACTAGTGTTGCAGTATGTACTACTATATCCCTTATGGATGAAGGAATGTTGTATATTATAATTACCACTTGGTAGCATTACAGGTATAAAGCATAGATGATGCGTATATACAATTAGTACATTTGTATATCCCATTTTTATGATGTTATGTACAATATTTTGATCAATTAAGAATATACAAATGGATATCAAGAGAATACTTGATTCAAGGAACATCGTCAAACGAAGTTATTCACACAGCTTGTTTCCCACAAACAAACAATTGGCTTTAAGGGAACATATCAATCGCTAACATGTATGCCAGATTTGAAGCATTTGGGTTTATAATCTGGAAGATAGAGACAATCGAAGAAAAATATATACTCCCTCTGTTCCACCAAATTTGATGTTGTGGGATTTTCATCCAAATTAAGAAAACCAACTTTTACATTTTAATATTATTATTTTGTTAGTTTAATAATATTAACTATATTTCTCTCCTCTTTTTATTGGTCAAAGAATAAGAATAATAATGATGTTGATGTAGAACATCAATCTTTGTGAAACAAGAAAAAAACTCAAAACATCAAACTTTTAGGAACAGAGGGAGTATAACACAAGGAAACCGTCGAGTGAAATTCTTGACACTTGTTTTTCTTGTGAACAATCAACTGTGTACGGTAGAGTTGGAGCATTTGCGCCTAAACTATTTGAAGAAACCCAAGAAACCCGACAAATGGAGATTAATAGAATATTTAATGCAAGAGAAACTTTAAAGTGAAGTTTGTCACACATGTAATTTTTTGTGAACAATCAATTAACTTTAAGGGAACATATCAATCTCGGACATGTACATATCAATCTTTGATATATATACGACAAATTTGGAGTATTTGCGTTGTTTGCTTTTAGGAGAAAAGAGACAAAAGAAGATCAATCGAACTTAATGCAAGGAAAACCGTATAGGGAAATTCTCTAAACGTGTTATTTCATTCCTAGTAAAATAACTGATATAAATGAAACAGATCGATCTCTGACATGTACGATATTTTGAGTAATTACGTTTTCAGTTCTAGAAAAGAACATACAAATGGATATCAAGAGAATACTTGATTCAAGGAAAACATCGAGCAAAGTTATTTACACAACTTGTTTCCTACAAAGAAAGAATTGGCTTTAAGGGAACATATCAATCTCTAACATGTATACCGGATTTGTAGCATTTGTGTTACAAGGAAACCGTAGAATGAAATTCTTGACACATGTTTTTCTTGTGAACAATTAACTGACTTTCAAGGTACTGATCATTCTTTGACATGTACAATAGATTGTTGAGTATTTGCGTCTTAACTATTGGGAGAGAAGAAACCAAAAACGAGATTAAGATGATACTTAATGCTAGGGAAACCTTAAAGTACAAAATTTTTGTGTTAATTCCTAGGAACAATCAGTTAACTGTAAGGGAACATATCATTCTTAGACATGTATGACAAATTTGGAGCATTTACATCATAACTTTTGGGAAAAGAGACAAAAGAAGATGAAACGAATTTAATGTAAGTGAAACCGTCGAATGAAATTTCTCACACGTGTTATTTCTTATTTTCAAACAACTAACTTTACAGAAACATATCAACCTCTGACATGTATGACAAATTTGGATCGAACTCCGATCTTTTTAAATGTCGGCTCTATAAAAAAAGTTCGTTAGTCTCTTAATTTTTGTTTTAAAAATCTCAATCATTACAATAAATATGATGTTGAAATTGTATTATTTTATTAATTTGTAAATATGGACATAAACATTAATTCAACATTAGTTTTTGTTAGAGAAATACTGTAATATACCACACTGTTATGTTTTTATTCCAAAAATGCCAATACTAGTTTATCTTCTCAATAATATCACAAGGTTTTGTATAAAAATATTTATTCAACCAAAATGAAATACAAATAAAATTAAAATATGTATATTTGAGTTGCCTAGCTCTTTCTAATTTAAGGTTTATATTTCCATCATTTAAAAGAATTTTTGAGTCATTTTAATATTAAATTTGTTGTACTATTAGAAAAAAAATAGTGATTGTATTTAAGAACAAAAACTAAAAAATATAGTATTTTAGAGAATTTTCCAAAAAAAAAATTCACGTTATTGAGTTATTCATTTATAAACATTTACTTAATTTATCACAACATAAGAATTTTGTTCCCTAGTTTCAAAAGTTTCTTTTACCGAATTCTAATTATGTAAAGAGATAAACAATTTATGCTTTTATAATTTTTTATTTTGTATAGGTCTTAAAAAATACGAGATTCTATTTTTTATATGAGAAAAACAAATGGACGTTTTCGAGGAAAAAGAGGAGAAAAGAAATTATAACGGCAAAAAAAAAGTTGCTGGTTTAGGCAAATTAATAATAATTTGTGTAAAGAAGGGAGGACAAGCGTGAATCAGAAAAGACCACTGTAACCGTAGCTTTAAAGCGGCAACGCGCCGCCTCACACGACAACCTCGTAAAACCGAATTGAAACAAGCCACGTGTCTTATCCTAAAGAACGTGTGATACACTCTCCGTAAGTGAGATTGGGAGTGAGAAAAGAATTTGCCAATAAAGGAAGGATCAAAATTATAAATAAACAAAAAAGGAAGGAAAAACAAAAAATCAAAAGCTGAGAAAGTAAATGGGAAACGACGACTGAGACTCTTCTTCTCCTTCTCCTTCTTCTTCTACTTATTTCATCGTTTCATTTCTTAGGTTTCTGATTTCATCACAACCTCTGGATTTGATTTTTGATTCGGAGGTATATAAAAAAATGTTTAGTGGGGTTTGCGATTCGATGAACTAGGGTTTGTAATTTCACTATCTTCTTCTTCTCTTCGATCGTTTACTCATCGGGTGAGAAGGAAGCGTCTTTCATGTGTTCTTCCGTGTAATCGACTGTTTTATTGGGCTTAGTAGCTCTAGGTAAACCTTAATTTCTTCTTCTTCAGTACTTGATTCATCGGATCTGCGTTTTTCTTATGTTTTTTCTTCTGGGTTTTGGCTCAGAGTCATGATCTGTAGCTTTATCTCTGTTAGGACCTTAAAGTTATAAACTTTGATTTTTCTGTAATGGGTATTGATTCTACTAATGAAAGTTTTCGAATCTTATGGTAAATAGTTAACCTAGTTGGTTTCTTCGTTTTGACTAGCTCGTTTGTCTTAATTTGGGTATGTGCATGGTCTTTGAGAGCGAAAGCTGTTTTTTTTGTTTCAAGGTTCTTGTTTTCATTTTTGAAGCAAGTCTTTCATATTTGATATGTTAATTTTGATGATAGTAAGATCATTTTACTGATGGCTAGTGCTGTTAATGAGACTTTGTTTCCAGTTTTTGAGCTAATGCTTCTTGTTTGTGTTTATCTTTGAGTCTAAAGATTTTATTTGTGTGTACTTGCAGTTTGGTCAAAGAATTCGTAACAAGTGAATCTTAGATTGGGAAGATGCTAGAAGGAGCAAAGTTCAACGTGCTTGCTGTTGGGAATCATCACAACAACGACAACAATTACTATGCTTTTACGCAAGAGTTTTATCAAAAACTTAATGAAGGTTCAAACATGTCCATGGAGAGTATGCAGACGAGTAACGCTGGAGGATCTGTCTCAATGTCTGTGGATAACAGTAGCGTTGGTTCCAGCGATGCTCTTATTGGCCACCCGGGTTTGAAGCCTGTACGCCATTACTCACTCTCGGTTGGTCAAAGCGTGTTTCGCCCGGGAAGAGTTACCCATGCGTTGAATGATGATGCTTTGGCTCAAGCACTGATGGATACCAGGTATCCAACTGAAGGGCTGACGAACTATGATGAGTGGACGATTGATCTGAGGAAACTCAACATGGGTCCTGCCTTTGCTCAAGGGGCTTTTGGTAAATTATACAAAGGGACATACAACGGTGAAGATGTAGCTATCAAAATACTTGAGCGGCCAGAGAACAGCCCAGAAAAGGCACAGTTCATGGAACAACAGTTTCAGCAAGAGGTGTCTATGCTTGCTAATTTGAAGCACCCAAACATTGTGAGGTTCATTGGTGCATGTCGCAAGCCAATGGTGTGGTGTATAGTGACTGAATACGCCAAAGGAGGTTCAGTGAGGCAGTTTTTGACTAGGAGACAGAACCGAGCCGTCCCTTTGAAGTTAGCTGTTAAACAGGCTTTGGATGTTGCTAGGGGTATGGCTTATGTCCATGGACGCAACTTCATACACAGAGATCTCAAGTCAGATAACCTTCTCATCTCAGCAGATAAGTCCATCAAGATTGCAGATTTTGGTGTTGCAAGAATTGAAGTTCAAACCGAAGGAATGACACCAGAAACTGGAACTTACAGATGGATGGCTCCGTAAGTTTCCAAAGGGACACATGATCTTTTTAACGCACTTTATCATTCTTGCCTTCTGCAAGTTACATTAATAGAAAAATATGTTTCTTTTGATGCAGAGAGATGATACAGCATAGAGCCTACAATCAAAAAGTGGATGTGTATAGTTTCGGGATTGTGCTGTGGGAGTTAATCACAGGACTCTTACCGTTCCAGAACATGACAGCTGTACAGGCAGCGTTTGCGGTTGTAAACAGAGGAGTGCGTCCAACAGTCCCAAACGATTGTCTCCCGGTGCTGAGTGACATTATGACTCGATGTTGGGATGCTAATCCAGAAGTCCGTCCATGTTTTGTGGAGGTTGTGAAGCTGCTTGAAGCTGCAGAAACAGAGATAATGACGACAGCGAGAAAAGCCCGTTTCAGATGTTGCTTGAGCCAGCCGATGACGATTGACTAAATAATCCCCCCCTCAAGAAAATAACAAAGAAAGAAAGAAGAAGAAGAAGATATAAGAAAAAGGGCTTTAGATATAAGTTTGTGTGTCAGTTATGTGTCTCTGTGTGTGTTTGTGTATCTATAAAAATATGAAATGTATTTTGTTTTCTCAAGATAGGAGAAGTAAGTAACCCCACCACCACCATTTTAGACTTACTGATTTCTAGTTTTATTTTTCTTTTTTTCGTTTGTGTTGATTAAGAAGAAATCGAAAGTGGGAACTCTGTGTCCCAACAAGTGTTTGTTTATTAGCATTCCTTCGCTTCTCTTTCTTATAAGCTTTCTCAGTCAATTCATCATCCACCACTATGTTTCTGTCTCATGAAACGCAAAAGGGCTGAAATATGTTCACAGTGAGCTAAAATTTGATCAAAGTGGAACTGATTGTGACTTTCACTTGTTTCCTACACGTAGGGACTGTACAACGGCGTTGTTAAGGTGATGTTTGTAGGCTCTTTGTGTATTACCATTCATTTGGGTTTAACTTCCAGTAACTATCTGTGGTGCTGCTGACACTACTCCAGAAGCTATCACGTGCATGCGAACCTGGAATGTTGGAAAACAGAGAAGTTGGATTACTTAGGTTGTGTCAGAAACAAGTAATATGGTTTTGGAGATAGAGAAGAATTGAATTTAACCTTGATGGGTCTTGAATAGAACATTGTGCCGCTCAGAGCTACTGCTTTGCCAACTGACTCCTTTGTAGCAAAAGTCACAAAAGCAGTACTGGAGAAGAGAAGATTTTTTTGTGATAAGGACGATTTCTTGCTTAAAAGTGAATTTGTGCATAGTCTATTGCAACGAACAAGATGTTAGAAGGAAGAGAGGATTTTACCCCTTTGGATGGCGAGTTACTGGATCAGTTACAACTATAACATTTTGGACAGCTCCACACTTGCTGCTGAAGAACATTGATATAGCTTCTTTCTTTGCTGCATAGTATACCTGATAAGTTCCAGATGTTTTCAAGTGTTAGTGAGTTTTCAAAATTAGAATGCATTCGAGAGAATTGGATAATTTCTCAATCTTAGATTCATGTGTATTAAGGAAAATAGATAATGCAAAAACAAAAGATAAGAGGGAACCCTGTAGGATTACGTTAGTAACATGTATGACTCTTGATTCTGAGACATCTTCCTGATACTGTGATTCGCCTGCAAAGAAGTTGCAACGAGGCAGCGCGACAGTCAGGGAAGTAGTTAAGCGGAAATGACTTCTTCTAAATGGAGGGTAAATGTTAGCTGTACCAAGTTTCCATACCAGATTGTGGTGAGGGTTTGCGTTCTTCAACTTTCTGTTTCTTCAACTGCTTTGATTGAATAATTCGGAGTTCTAGTTCTTGCATCTTTTCTTTCACGTTCTTTATTTCCTGATGAAAGAAAGAAGAAACAGCATCATTTGAAATGTGAGGAATCTATATTCACATGAATGACAGCAACAAAGCATAACTATCATATAACGTACTGAAAAAATATCTTGCTTTGTTGACTGATGGGAGAGCAGGCTTGGCTTTTCAAAATCTTGTTCAGCTTGCTTATATTGGGGAACATAGCTAAACTCTCCTGAATTGGGGCTGACCATGCCATAACGTCTCTTTCTGCTGAGGTTATATGCAATATGCGGTTCAGTGGATGTGATAGTTTCACTCTTGGGTTTCCTATCTTTATCGAATTGGGGAACTCTGTGCCTGTAACCAACTGCAAGAACTTCTCTTTGAAATATCTCGCTATGTTGTTCACTATACGCTGCAGGAAATACTGGTCCATGCTGCTGATGCACTTTTGTTTCACGTGTCTGGATACCAAACTTAGACAATGTACGGCTTTCTGTGTCAAGAACACATTCGGAGCTTGCTCGGCCCAAACGATCCCAAACACTAACATGAGGCTCCGTTTCTTGGTGTAGAGATGCATCATGGTATCTTGCAGACACAGCTCTTCCTGAGACGTTTTTATTAGTGCAAAATGTCACTCGTCATATATTCAGAAGATCATAACTTGTCAAGAAGCAAAATAGTACCTGAAGGAGCAAACCGAGAATCCAATTCTCTTTCTGGTGAGTATGGGCGCTTCTTTAGGGTTCTACTCCTTTCATTCATAGACTGCTTCACATATGTGCAAGGATCAATTAAGAGATGGAAATTGCATAAACAATTGATAAACCAATTCAGAACCAGAAATTATTAACCTTCCAACCTTTTCATATTTAGCAGGATTCCTATCACATGGTTGCTGAGTGGCTGAAACAATGACAGAGCGCAGTACTTTTCTAGAGTAACCAGACGAGTTCCAATTTTCTTTCTTTCTTCGCCGTGCCCTTGTACAAGGGCTATCAATGAGCTCTTGTCGTGACATCTTCATTTTTTCAACTTTTGGTGATACAGGAGCCTCAATGTCATCTATGGGAGCAGTAACTGATATCAGCTGTTCCTGCAAAGCCATTCACATTAAGACCATGACCAAAAAAACTGGTGCATCATACACACATATGAAAGAAGCAGATGTCGTAGTCTTACATTCATCGAATTAGTACCATCGGCAGCTTTGCAATCATAATCATCATACTTTCTGGAGCTTAAACCTTGTTTGATTAGAGTATCATTAGAGCCAAAGTCAACATCAGTCTTAGGTCCAGAAGCAGAATTACTTTGAGAGAAGTACTTCACTAGAAGCTCCCACAAGCTGAAAATAAAAACACCTATCAAAATCGTCATATAAGTCACCAATACCTGTATCAAGCCAACAAAGAGGGGATGCAAATATCAAACCAGACAACAAATTTCCAAGATTGCTCCTTAAGAAATGCCTCCAAATCTTCGCTTGCCTGTCTCTGACTCTTTCCATTACAAACAAGCACCGTAACATACTCCTGAAACAAGCTGATTCATCAGTAAACACAAACTTACCTGATCTTCACACAAAAACACTCATCAACCTGCAATTTCTGCTCCCACGGATCAATTTTACAATTCAACAAGATGAAACCAGTCCACACAAAGTGATTACATACACATAGCCCTATTACGGATCCTGTAACTCAGATTTTCCAAAATCATTATGCAACATAACCTCTACAAGAGCTGCTAAACGATAATCGATGATAATTTGCATCGAACAATCAAAACGATAAGGGAAAAAGTAGGTGAGAAGCGCCAATATCAAATCCATCGGGTAAAATTCACATAAATTAGAGAGACGACGAAGATAATGTTACTTCTGCGAGCAGAGAAGAGTGCGTACAAGAGCTCACAAGTAAAAACCAAGGAAATCGAACTAAACACCTAAGAATCGTCTCTAGAACAAAGAGGAAGATGAAAATAAAAAGAAGAAGATGACGAACAGAGAGGTCGTCGGAGTAATCGTCAGTAAAGCGAGGAAGCATATCGGAAATGATGGTTTTAAGTCGAGAAGCTGACTCCGATACTCTCGACATCGGAAATGTGAGTCCATCTACTGCTTTAGTCATCTTCGTATCACTATCCTTGTACTTCTAGTCGCCGCGATTCTCGAAATTTCGCTCGTCGCCGGTGAATTTGTGCGGAGGATTCGTCGGAACTAAGCAGCTTTTGAGAAAACGACAAAAAATGAACACAGTGCTATTTCTGTTATTAAAGGCCCATTTCTTTCCCTCGCACATTAATTATTTTGGAGTAGCGTTTTTAATCAGGTTTTAAAAGATTTTGATTAAAAAGCTTTAATTAAACATCTTGACGAACAAAAGATAATAGCGAGTATTTTACTATCAAAAGGAGTTTTTTTTTGGTAATTAACCAAACTTTTAAATTAACCTGCAATATCTTACTTCATTTTGGTTAATTTAACCTGCAATATCTTATTTCATTTGTTGTCAACATATTTATCTTACCACTGAAAAATAAAATAAAATTTAGTAATCAATCAATTTTTATAATGAGGGTTAACTAAAGTATAAATCCATAGAGAGATCAGAGATACATAGGTGCTTCTCCTTTCCTTCTTTTTTTTTGGGGTGATTAGTTATATGTTTTCTCTCCTAATTCAACTGTATGATCTTCTTAATTTATTTTACTCTTCTTTCGTGTTTTTTTTTTCAGCATGCTCAATACAATGATAAAATACTAGATATACCAGAAGTGACCATATGGGAGGGCTAAAGAGAAGGATCAGATTATGTGGATCATCAAGCGAAGTCTCAGTGGAAAATCCCGGGTAAATTTTTGCCTTGAATCATCTACACATAATACATAAGTTTTTGTTCACCACTCCGATCTCTATTTATTAAAAGTTCTTTACTAGTTGCTTTGGTCTTAGGAGTATTGCAAATATCTTCTCTAAAATGGTATCACTTTGTTTTAACGTTGGAACCATGACAAGATCTTCCTAACGTGCTGGTGATTTTAAAGTAATAGGCCCTTGAGATGTACCAAGGAAGTAAAAGATACGACACTCTCGCCTATATGCAAGGTGAGAGAGATCCAAGTGTTGACTGAAATGAGTCTTCAATCTTTAGGTTTTAACTCTTTTTTAATATCACTATAACAATTATATACATTGATAGAACACCAAGATAGCTCATTTTCTATAACTGCTATGAAAAATGATTTTTTTTTTCCCACCAAAACACCATTCAAATTAAATTATCGGAAAAATAAAATTTTATTTTAGTTATTGTATAATAGCATTAAAACAACGCTAAGATAAAATATCACTAAGCGGGAAGCGAAAATCACTTATTCCACCAATACTTAGCCCAAAAATATTTAGTGAAGTGCTAATACTTTTGGAAAAAAACACAATAACAATATCGATATTTCTTGTAGTGGATATGAAATACACCTGAAGCAAACGTGTAGTAGTTATATATATTTTTGTTGTTCAAAATATGTCATGAGTCCTGTTTTTAATCATGAGCCTATCAACGAAAGAGTAAGGAAGTGAAACATGATTGAAGCTTCGTCTTCCAAAAAGATAGGATTCCACAAGATTGATGGATCATATACATATAAGATTTAAAACCTCAACGTGGCTTTATAAAGATTCAAAACCTCAACGTGGCTTCATATTTTGTAAGCCAACACAAATCATTGAATCTTATTCGGTGAATTGACGTTCTTGATATGTAGGGAGTGTAAAAACTGTATAGGCTGATCACCCCGATAGTATCCACGCTTAGGTAGGCATGACTATTAGTTATCCTGCAAAGGAGTTTCTCCAAGTGAGTTTTCAGTTACCCTAACTAATTATTAGTTTTCACACCCAAAAAAGATGATTAAAAAATTGAACAATGCGGAAGAAAACACAAGTGTGACTGTGAACTTACTCAGTCTTTAAACAAAATATAAAAATATTTATTTCGTTTACACATTTCAGTTTTTTTGTAACCATTGAACGCATATTTTTCACTCGTGTTTCAAATTCAATTTTGAATCTCAGACAAGTTTGCAAAATCTCTGGTTCTTAATTAGGTTTGGTAGGAAGATTAACGGATGAGAAAGAAGAGAGATTAAAACATATTAACGAAGAGTGAAAACATTTTCTTGATTTTCGAATGGTTTGCAATAAATGAGTTACTTTAAATTTATCTAATCCAGCAAATAAAACCAAGCACACATTTTACGCAAGAACCAAATTTTTTTTTTGGTTAGTTATTTAGTATTTTAACATTTTTGTGTATTTATTAACTTTTTATACTAAAACATTGTGATAAGTGCATTTTTTCCTTGTTAGAGAAGGTATTGGGGTTTTAGGCTGTGCCACGACAACATAGTAACTTAAACTACAATCCTCCAAAAGCAGCCACGAAATTACGGCGGTAGGTTTATGGTTTCCAAATGATAGGTTTCTAAACTAATTTATATTTCGTAAGATTCACTAGGTATATGTTTTCTAAACTTTATATATTTTCAAAACTACATTCTAACTATATTAACATGCTCGGTTCAATATAGTGATATACAAACTCACCGATTAATCAAATATTACTAAAACAATATTCTTAAGAAAAACTCTACTCACACACATGCTATATGTTTACATATTACTCTTTTTCTTTCATATATAAATCCAAATTATCACGACAAATAATCAAAATGATTGTTGATCTTTATCAACCAATAGACAATCTTTAAAACCCCATATCTCAAGAACCTCTACCTCTCACCAACAATGTCCATATACGATACGCTTATCGGTTCTCCCGCTACTACCCTCAAACGTTATCTTTTAAAAAGCGATGTTGCGGTTGTAAGCATTTAAAACCAATCATAAAAAATTTTAATTAAAATTCGCTTCAAACAATTTTAGATAGTTTACATCGCTCGAAATCGTTGAATTGCAAATTTTTCTTCCTGCATAAAAATGAAAAGAAAGAAAAATCACATAAACAACAAATTAATATATTAATATTAATTCTCAACATTTATCAGTTCAGGCCAAGGACTAACATATTTTCTATTGTTCCCTCACAAGTACCGACAAATAGATGGTTGTTACTTGCTAATCTGATATGTTTCACCTCAAAAAATGCGGTCATTCCATATAGTGGTATTTGTCATCTCAAGAATCTCGACTCTACGTTCCAAATCAACAACGTACCACGACATTATGTGCTTCGAACGTGCAGCTGAGTCTCGATTTGCCAAGATTCCGAATGAGCATACATATGAATAAATGTCATAAAACCATATCACATGGTAATAATAAAAATTAAAGAAAAAAAACATTGGTAAATGTAGTCACGTATTGCGTACCTTTTGACTCCATTAGTATCGGTATAATACTCGCCTTTCCCAACGAAATTGCTAAAAAACACTTGACCCAGAAGATTCCAATGCTTTATCTAGTCAATGAAACTGTATCCACTGAAGCACTCCTATAAAGGCTGCATAGAATGTCTTTACCTGCTTTCCTTATTACACCTGAAGTAGTTGATCTAGTCTTAAATCTGCTCTCATTCAAATTGCTTGCACCGTCCAAATTGGTAAAAGTTATCAACAAACTATTAAGGATTTCATCATCGTTAGAATCATTATTGTTATCCAAACTCATAATCGAACCCCTTCATGGTTTCATCATCATATATCAACTCTCCAAGGCCTTCTGAGCCACGACTTGAGTCCCCAACAACAAGACCTAATAGCTGAAGGTAGCTTGATCCCGGAGAATTCTGACGGGTTATCGAATGGATCCCAATGATATTAGTGTCAGTCTATTTATGAAACTTTCTCGTCGGTAGAGTGTTGCTTATGGATTTAGACCTAGTGACATGAACCCAAAAAGGCAATGGTGAACAGTTTTGGTTAAACCTAAAAGAAGAGTCTTCGGTCTCCACATATGTTGATGGAGAAGTATCGACAGGAAAAAATTAGGACATATTAACATCGGAGATGAGCTCACAGCGGAATAGAGGAGAAGACATGCGACAACTGAGTCATCGACTTTGATCCTTGGTTGGATTGCAAAAAATGAACGACAACAATTGAAACTCACTGGCACCTTCAAATTATGGAATGAAGACGATGAAAGGCTTATTCGAAAAAGTTGGAGATGGTAGGCAAAGACTGAGTAGTCCACCGTGGTCTGAGGCTAAAATACGGTGACCCGCTCGGAAAATTGATCAATGGTGGGACTTGCAAAAGGGTTGACAAAAAAAATCTACGGAGACAGTGGCATGCCGGTTCTCTAGCCACCATCAGTGCTAAAAAGATTATATTATTGGCTGCTTAAAGTCATATTGCCACAACCATTCACCATTCTCAAAGTCGTAGTGGCAATATGACACCTTTAAGCAACCAATACCATAATTGTTTTAGCACTCACATAGGCCAGAGATCCGACGTGTCACCGTCTCCCTAGACTTCTTTGTCAACCCTTTCACAAGGACCACCATTGACATGTTTTCTAGTCTGGTCACCGCATTTCAGCCTTAGACCACAGTGGACTACTTAGTCGTAGCATATCTTCTCCAACTTTCCCAAATAATTCCTTCATCATCTTTGTTCCATAATCCATTGGTGCCGGTGAGCTCTACTCAACCATCAAGATTCATTTCTGCAATCTAACCACACAGACCACAATCGATGACTCGACCGTCGCATGTCTTCTCTTCTATTCTGTTGGTGAGCTCATATCTGGTGTTAGTCTGTCCTAATTCTATCTTGTAGATGTACACTTCTCCATCAACTTATGTGGAGAATGAAGACTCTTCCTTTAGGTTTAACCAAAACTGTTCTCCAATGCCTCCTTGGGTTCTGGGCACTAAGTCTAAAACCATCATTAACACTCTACCGCCGAAAAAGTCTCATAAACGGACCAACACTGATATTATTGGGATCCATTCGATGACCTCTCAAAATTCTTCGGGATCAAGCTACTTTCAGCTATTAGATCTGTTGGTTAGGGACTCAAGTTGTGGCTAGGCAGACCTAGGAGAGTTGATATATGATGATGAAGCCATGAAGGGGTTCTACTATGAGTTTATGAATTTGGATAACAAAAATGCTTTTAACAATGATGAGAATCTTAATAATTTGATGATAACTTTCACCAATTTGGGAGGTGCAAGCAATGCAAATGAGAGTGGGCTTAAGATTGGAGCGACTACTTCAGGTGTAAAAACAAAAGTAGACGAAGACATTGAACCTTTATGCAGACACTATAAGTGTGCTACAATGGATAGCAGTTTCATTCATTGGATAACACATTGGAATCTTCTGGATCAAGTTTTCTCTAGCAACTTTGTGGGGGAAGGCGAGTATTATACTGATCCTAACGAAGTCAAAAGGTAAGCAATACATGACTACAATTACCAATGTTTTTTCTTCTTTAATTTGATTATTACTATGTGATATATGGTTTTATGAAATATATTCATATGTATTCTCTTTCAGAATCTTGGAAAACCGAGACTTAGATACACGTTCAAAGCAGGGAAAGTCGCTCTACATTGTTGATTTGGAAGGCAGTGTAAGGATTCATGTGATGGTTAATACTTCACTATATGGAATGATCGTACTTTTGGAGGTGAGACATATCACATTAGCAAGTAAGAAGTATCTATTTGTCGGTTCCAGTAATACTTGAGAGGGATCCATATAAAATGCGATAATCCCTGGCTTGAAGGGATATACGGACCTAGGCTCGAAACATCTTTGTTATACAAAAAAACAAAAAAAACATCTACTTGTCATGTCTAAGCGGTTCCTATAAGGAATTTTTTAAGTTTATATAGTTGTTGCAAAGAAAAAAAGAATGATGTTGATGATGAACGAGAACAAGAAAATGAAGATTCAAGTTGAATTGCTGGAACAACCAGTTGTATCTTCCTGATGGTACTTATTAGCAATTTCTTTGCTATGCAATCTATAATAAATGTAAGAAATTTCCATTAAACGTGGTTGCTATGTTGGTAATTGCATGATCTTTGTCAAAACATCATCGTGAAATACGTTTATTTTTCTCTCTGTTATGTCGGAAACTTAATCCTAGCTTGGATGTAAATCTATTGCTAGGTACAGACAAAATAACACTTTTGGATGAAGTTTTTACTAGCCACCTTTTCTTCTTAAAAAAATAGCCAGAGATGGGTGATAGAGAAGATAAATTTTTCGTTAGCTAGTTTTTTTTGTTTGATTTGATCATTGGGCATGTGAGATGAGTTTTAATAACTGGGTAAGGATAACTCATTAAATTGGTGATGATGATGTTTCTTCATTTTAGATATTCAAGGAATGATGTAAAAGTGTTGCCAATCTCTGTGAAGCTGATTAAACCATCATAAGAAGCATCTGGAATTTTGGAATCCAAAAGATTTTGAAAATCGAGTGTAGTAATTTTGCGAGGGGAGGACGTTGTTGACGTCATAGTCACGATGGCAGTGAAAAGTAGTCAGAAATGTGTATAAGTGAAGGTAAAAAACTTATTTGGTTATGGTTCTTTGGTTGGATTTTAATGATTGGACAAGTGAGATTAGTTTTAATAATTAGGCGTAGATGGGTGAAAGTGTGGAACTGAATACGTATGATTATAATTATACGTAAAATTTATATGAAAGGATAGCTCGTCAGGGAAGGGGTGGGTG
>Ga0041059_1000748_pt1 | contig 25392 bp, 21 predicted proteins | sample AraColnosormetaG_FD_56232 | JGI IMG/M metagenome (GOLD analysis project Ga0041059, IMG submission 56232) | Arabidopsis roots microbial communities from North Carolina, USA - Col MF nosort | ecosystem: Host-associated > Plants > Roots > Unclassified | place: USA: North Carolina | collected... | reverse complement strand
TGCTTCCCTTCCAGATCCTTTTGTTCATGACTGTCATCCCCATGATCATCCTCTCTTCTTTAACTTGACCAAAGGTAATTGCATGGGGTGTGGTTCTGATAACTGTTCATCCTATTTCTTGGAATGTATTAAATGTAAGTCCTTTTTGGGAATCAAGTGTGCTACTCTGCCTTGTGAGGCCCACTACATACACGATAGGCATCCAATCACTCTTTGTTACGGGGAAGAAGATACTACAAGTGGCCAATATTGGTGTGAGATATGCGAATTAAAATTAGATCCAAAGACATGGTTTTATTCTTGCGACTTCTGTAAGATCACTCTCCATGTCAACTGTTTACTGGGGGAAGATATCTATCTGAAGCCCTGCCACATTTTCAAAGTTGGTCTTTATTATAAGGAAGTTGAAATTGCTCGGAATGATGGTAATTCTCGGCTGTTTTGCTATACATGTGAACTTCGTTGTGGACAGACTTTGGTATTCAAGTATATAGGTGGATGCAAAAGCTTTTGTACTCTTCGATGTATTGGAAACTATTTTGATGCGAAAGATGGGTGGGTTTATGATGCAGCGAGAAATTTGAATATTTTCCGGAGGATCTAGTTACATCCCTAGAAGCTTCCGCTTCATTGGTTGGTATCATCTTAACCAGAGCTTAATTCTGTTTGTTCGTGAATTGCTTAATTGCTTAGATCCTATTGTATTCGTTATTGAATTGCTTAATCGAAACATTTTAAAAAGGTTTTGTTACTGAAGAGTATTCATAACCCTAAGATGTGAGTGTGACACAAAGTCTTATTGAGCCACTGAAAAAGCAATCAATTTGTGTATATATGTTCAATATTTGATTTATGTTATATGCATGATTTCTCCTTTGATCGTTAATTAGTTTGTTTTCGGTTTCAAAATACAATCTCTCAGAAAAAAAAGATAGCATATATTCCTATAGTCTTGTGTTGACGAAATTTAAGAATAATCTAATAAGCATATCCTACGTCGGTTAGATAAGGGGGTTGCGTAACTTTAAAGTCTTGAACCAGGACTGTATATCAGTTCATGTACACTTCTTCAAACCCTTCTCTTCCCATTAATCTTGTGTAGTTTTGACCAATGTCATTTGGATGGTGAAACTTGAAAGAATAGTTTTGATGCATTAGGAATTAGGATTGTGAAGATGTAGGACACCTCTCCATACACAACCAGATTCCAAAGAGATTGGACTTAGCAATGAAGATGGTCCAATACATACATAAGCAGACTTTGTGTAACTTTCAAGTCTAGAACCAGGACTGTACATGTACACTTCTTCAAACCCTTCTCTTCCCACCACCACCGAGTTCCTTCTTCCCTGCAGAAATCAATCCATTTCATATGAATCCACAGAGAAAATTTAAATATAATTGAAGTTTAGTAAGTATTACTACCCTATCAATGACAGTGAAGCTCTTTGGAGCACATGTGTATATCCTACTCATCTCTCTATTCAACTGTTTGTAGTTGCTCTCTTCTTCCCCACCAAACCCGGGTTTTTCTTCTTCCTTCTCGCCTTGAACCACCCCGAAACGAGGAAGAAACGGAGTCGTTTCCACAAAATCCGAACCTTCCAGTCCAACTGCATATGTAGCTTCTGGTGTACTCACTGTCAAATAACTTACAAGTGAACAACCTTCAAGCTTGATTGGTGAAATGCCTTTGTTTGTCATAGAAAGCTCAATGCTCAGTGTGTTTTCTCTCAGACTAATAATCTGTTTCAGTTCAATCTCTTTGATCTTCTTGTCACTTCTTCTCAGCTCCATTTGAACGCAATCCTTTGAATCACCACTGATCCCTTGGAGTCTCCAGTCACTGATTTCATCAGAATCTGATGATCTAAATGCAGATGAAACACCTCCTCGTATCACTACTTCTTCCTCCTCTTGTTCGACCCATGTGTGGAGAAGCTCCACTTTGCCACCGTGCCACACTCGGACTTTGTACGATGTTATCATCCCACGTGTCAACATCACATTCGCTGAACTCCCATTGTCCAGTTTTAGTCTAGCAATACATGTCTCACCTGCCCCATTATCAAAGTGTTAAGCTTCTTTTTTAAAACTCGTTTCATTTAAAAAGACTGAAACTAGAGAAATATTTACCAATATCTTCGAAAGTGGCTCCATGGCCGGAGAACTCTCGCCGGAGATACTCAACATCAATAGGAAACGCCGGTGAAGCTGAAGCTGAAGCTGATGGTGGAACAGAGGATTCTAATCTCTTAATGTTTTTATGAAACTGAAGTGGCAAAGAAGCAAAAGATGAGCTCAAATTAATCTTTGAAGATCTACTCAAAGGAAAAGTGCTACGTGAAACATTCATGTAATGAACCAAAGCCATTGTTACGGCTCTGAAAACGTTTCAGAGTTTAGCCATAGAGAAAGAAGAAGAAGACAACACTCACAATCTGGCCTTATCTTCAAACAACCATTTGATATTTCAGTGGCTCCATCTCTCTTCAGTGACAAGTAATGGTTTGGGCCTTTATTATAGGACACAAACTTTAAACTTATACACCCAAAATCTAGTTCCTGTCCAAAGATTTTAACTTTGGGCTTTAGAAGTGTAAGTTCAAAAGTGGGTTTTGTTTTTTAAGCCCAAGGTTCCAACTTCCAACTTTCGAATGAAACACCCTTAAAAGTTCCAAACTGATCCCAGTGAACAGTGGTTGTGCAAAAAACAAAAAAACGGTCAACTTGCAAAAACAACAACAAAGTCTTTACCAAACGCACGAAACGGTTCCGAGAAGAAGTCAAAATCGTAACCAACCAAAGAAAAAAACCCATCGCCGAATTCAACGCAGCCTTGAGAGAGAGAGAATCTTGGTAATGGTGTTCAACAGTGCGATGGTTATGGCGGTGGCAGAAGTCTCCACCGACACGTGGCAACTGATTTGGAGGGTTCCGTCGTCGCAGAGGATCGATACAGAGCAGCTTTTTGACATAGCTGTTTGCTTCCCGATTCATCAATTGAGTCGTTTCGTTCTCTGTTTATGGACTTTCATGTGTCTTCCTTCTTCTGATTCTTTCTACTCTTACACGTACGAGACTTTATCTGCTTCTTCTTCTTCGGAGGCTGATGATGATGATCGACTTGCTTTTGATCATAATAATCTTTATAATCGTCGTGATTATTATTCTGATGATGATGATCAATCTATTTCATCGTTTGATGATGACAATTATGATCACTACTCTCATTCAGATTAACAATTTTTTTGTATATATAGTTTTTCTAAATTTTGGGGTTTTCTGAGCTGATTGATTTAGGTAAATGCCCTGTTTGGTGAAAGTTACAATCTGTTTTTTTTTAGACACTGTAAATTAATATACACGTGGATATTAATAGATTTTCCATTGAATTTCCCATCTTTGTGTTTTCAATTTGGTATTGTGTTTTAGGTTTGATGATATATATTATGCAATGGTTTTGTTCTTGCCATATTTGTGATCTCAAAGAAGCTTCTTATAGACTGATTTTGTGTGAGAAGGTTTCAATAATGTTTTGTGTTTAATTCTCATTTCCTAGTAAGACTCTACGTAAACTGATTGGTGTAGACGCTGAGGTTAGGATCAATTGAATCAAATAACCAAGTTTTCTGAGATTTGGGAGTCTTGAGAGACAAGAAGTTGTTGTGTTTTGAATAGGTCAATATAAATTTTTCTTAGACCAAATTGTCTTCTTGCCATGTTATTTGTTATCTCAAAGAAACTCTTAATTTGTGATATTTGTAGCCGATGCTTGTAATTCCATTGCAAATTTGTAATGAATTATTTTACTCGCAAATTTGCCTAAAAATATATCGTTGTGAACCGGTGACCATTCAGCAACAGTTGGATGCTGGATAATATCTAACTACCAATATTCCGATACCGAAGTGTTTGGTGACTAAAGGTGACAAATTTAAATTTAACAAGCAATTTTGAGACTGAACCACTTATAAAACAGATGTTATTTTTCAAGTTTCATGAATTATTCGAAAATTGATTATTAGTAAAACGGGATAGGAAGAAAAATGTAAAACTGCTACTAATGTGAAAGCACTCTCTATATCAAATGCGAAACTGCTACTAATGTGAAAGCACTCTCTATAGTTTCCAAATTTGTTAGTAGTGAGTTTTCTCTCATTCAGATCAACATATTTTGTTTTCTCTTTTTTAGCTGTTCTGCTTGTTGGGGTTTATGAGCTGACTCATTTAGGTGATCCCCTGTTTGTTGAGAGTTACAATCTTTTTTGTTGCTTTTGAGACACTGTACAGTATTATTACTGCTGGATATTGAAAACACAGAATCAGATATACAAATCAATAGACTTTCCGTTGAGTTTCCTCTCTTTGTGTTTCAATCAGATGTTGTGTGCTTAGGTTGATGATATTGGGCAAAGGTTGTGTTATTTGTGATCTCAAAGAAGGCTTTTAATAGACTGATTCTGTGTGAGAAAGTTATAATAATGTTAGTTTGTTCTCATTTCCTAGTAAGACTCTACACAAACCGAGTGGTTTAGACACTGAGATTAAAATCATGAACCCAATAAACAAGTTTTCTCAGATTGGAAATCTTGAGAGACAGGGACTTCTTGTGGTTTTGGATAGGTTAACATAAAAGTTCTCTTTGACAAAATTGTCTGCTTTTCCTTAACTCCTCAAGTCCCTTGTTGCATCACAAGTGATTGTTGTGTCGACAATCAAGTGATCGATTTGTTGATAGTATGCAATGATAAACAGTCTAGTATTTGTCAACAATCTTCAAAGAATTACAAATTATCTCTCTCTCTCTCTTCTTTACATGAAAACATGGTCTACATCTTCATTTTACCTCAAGACAATCTATTTGAGTTGAGCTTTTTTTTTGTTGTTATAGGGTATTCAAATTTAAATAAAGAAAGTTACATAGCTATGACTTGACTTGCAAGTCATAAAGATTTTGTTCAAAGCTTACAAGAGAGTGGGGTAGAGAAGCGACATGCTTACATCTAAGGTTTCAAAATTACATGGAAAGAGCTACAAGATAATCTGTGATGATCGATTCAATCTAGCTTACAAGAGATTTTGAGTTGAGCTTTTGACTCATGTGAATCTGTGATGATCAATCTGGAGAAAAAAATGCAGTTGATAACAGTTTCAACTTTAAAACATTGTTAAGACTTTTCAAAAGTTTGGTACTTTCTAGAGACAACATTGTTGAGAATCAGATCAGAGTCTCAGATTCAGTTTATAACTTAGCTCAAGTTTATATCTCAGAAAGATAAAAAAAGAGTTTATATCAGTTTCTGGTTTCTGAATCTGATAGTTACCAAGGCGAGGTTAATATTCTATATGGGTTGGGCCAAAAAACCGGAACCGAACCGATATTTTAGATTTACCCTATTGGATCCTAAATTTCTCTACCCGAAAGACCCGTACCCAATCGGGTTTTATCCGAATCCGACCCGCTTACCCGAATGTCTACCCTTAAGAAAAAGTTAAATGATTATTCAGATTTATTGTTTGTCCAAATATGACTCATATTGGCCTTTTTCATTTCTCCATATTTTAATTTTGTTTGGGGTCTCTCTTTTACTTTGTGGTCAACATTAAACATAAACTGATTTTCTACTGATAAAGATAAACTATTTTCCTCCTATAAATATAAGTGTATGTATAATCACAGTGCATGGCTTTTAGTGTGAAACAATAAAAGGATTGAACACATACATGCTTGACATTTTGCGTCAAAGATAGTAACAAGTCAAAATTGGATTCAAAAAGTTTCATCTTTGTTTCTTGCATTAGCGTCTGTGATTCACCAGGATAAAGAAGAAGAAACAACAAAAAGAGAGAAGAAAAAAAGAGTCACATGTCTCAACAGTTTTTCCATGAAGACAAATACTTCCTTCCATTCACATGATCATGTCCAATCATGTCATATATACATCTCTCTACTCTCTCTATACATGTAGAAATGCATGTATACACCAAGAAAACAAATTGTGCTTGGTAAAAAAAGTACAACTGACACTTTGTAATCAATAGAATCTTCTAATCAATTTGTTTTCCTCATTTTTCGTAGATTATTGACAACAACAAAAAAAAGAGAATCTAAAGTTTATAAAGCTTGCATTATGAAGACAATAATGGCTATCAAAAATATATGTACATGGTAGAAAAGCTTGGGGTTCCACCTCCTTTCTTGTGCATGTGTTAATCTAATCTTTTGTATTTCATCATCTTCTACTCCTTTCATCATATTCCACCAAAATATATAAAAGGGAAAAGAAAACTAATGGTCTGACGGCATTTTAAAGAAAGCATTTTAATCATAAGTTAAAACTTAAAATAGAAAATTGGAGAATTTTCATTGCCTTTTCTTGTAAGTTCACTAACAACAATTTAATTCGGATCAATGTAGAATATTTTTAGTCTAAGTAGAATTATAAATTCTTTTCATAGCATGAAAATGCACCATGTGATGCATCATAGCATAAATATGTATTATATGCAAATTAACGTAAACAAATAAAAAACATACGTGTTTGTGATTTCGTGATCTTGCAGCAATTATCGATGACATTTGCTCACTCCTGTTTTTGGACTTACGCTCAAGTGGGCAGAAGCTACAACATAAAAATTGTACATTTAAAATATAAATGAAAAAGACAAGTTTTGGGTGGCTTACTAATGGACCTTTGTCCAGATCATCCACTATATCATACACCTCTTCTTTTTCATTTTCTTCCTCATCTTCTTTTATAATTCAATGTATTGTCTCAAGACTCTAACCATTGCATATGGTGAATCACTAAGAAACCAATCACCGACAGAAATCAATCACACTCTTCATAGCAAATGTATTGTCTAGATTTATGGGTCATTAGTAAAATCAAGATCCGATTATTAGTATAACGAGATAAAAAAATGTTGAATATTGATCGAAATTGCATAAGAAACATTTTAATGAGATGATCTTGGTTCATGAGGTTAATGTCTTTTTGTAATATGGAGACTTACCTTTACACGATTGCAATTATCTATCTTCTTTGGCATTGGATTCCCAAAATTATCTATTTTGACCGTTGGCTATTTTTCACCTAATTCCGGTTTTACCCCTCTCCGTGATCCGTGCGTTAGCCATGGGCTCTCTCTCTCTCTCACGGGCGTGACATACGCGTACGGTGAGCGATGCCACTTCTCGCACGTGTGGCCTTTGGTTACAACACGTGTGAATCTCTCTACTCGTAAGCTTTTTCTGGCTAGTGGCAGTGTGACTCGGACGGAGCTGACGCTACTTACCAGAGTTAAACAGAAATCTAAACGGCAGATTCTCTCATAGTGGCAGTGACTATGAAAATTTTCTTTTTTTCTTTTTTCACGACACTAAAGTTAATAATGTCTTATTATGAGATATTATAGACATTTTTTTAAAAATCATAGACATTTCTTCATTTATCAATCTTGTAAATTTCCATCTCTATTTATTAGATTTCCTTCGTACACAAAGCTGAAACCATTCATGATTCATAATAAATTTCATAATTTATTGATATGTATGTGTTTTTGACGTAACTTTTGTACTATAAAATTTCGCATTTATGGTAATTATGGGCATGCAAGTTAAAAATAATTGATGGACGTTCCTTTGACCAGTCGTCCACATAAAATCATTTTAACGAATTTACAAAACAAATAATCCTTTGGCAGTACAATTTTTGTTCTCATTATATTAAAAACCGTGTGTGTTTCTTTATTATTGATCTACTTTTTTTTCTTACTTTTCACATAGTTTTACGGTTAATTACCTTTCACCGTTGACGAAAAATTGGTAAAATAATAATATAAGGATCGTGTAAAACAGATTAATGTATAGAAAAACAAATTGTTGCAGAGCAACATGCGACCAGGATTAGAGAGCATAAAAGAATCTTTGTCTTAGTGATAAGTGATGATAACATTGAAATTTGAATTGATCTTATTTAAGAATTATATAACCGTGGATGAAACGCCAAGCTGGCTCTGATCCTTCTGACCATTTCACATTGTCCCTCTTTAAAAAAAATTAAATTATTTTCTTCAACTTTCCACCAGATTCCTTTATTTTCTTACCATTTTTACAAATATTATTGTTTTTATTAATTTCCAATCAATATTTTGGGTCCTATGTAACCAATATTATAGCAAAATTTGGTTCCAGTCATTTTCATTATCTAATGTATATATTAAATTGTATTTACATATTCATGTACATTAAAGTTTTCGAAAAAGGTTTTGCAATAAAAAGATTTGGTAATTGGAAAAGGTGCAATATTCGCCATAAAAGGAATTATTTTATGAAGGAAAGCGAATTGGGAAAGTGAAAAAATTATAATTATATTCCAATAATTCTACAGAGAGAGAGAAGGGTAAAAACGTAATTTAAAATAGATATGGAGAGTGGGAAAGTGAAGTGTGATAAGAGAGAGAAAGTTAAAGCTTTCTTCTGTGCAAGTGTAGAGAGAAGAAGAAATAGAAAAGTTCGGATTTTGATCTGTGTGGTTGGATTGTTGCAAGAACTAAACCAGACCCACCTTTCAAAACTTTGTCCCTAACGAACAACATTAATCATTCATTCTCCTGTGTGAGCTCTTCCTCTTCTTCTGTTTAAGGTTCTTTCTCCTTCTTCTTTTGAGGGGGTTTAAAGCTTCAGTGGACGAAAAGAGTTTGTTTTTTGGGTGACAATGGGAGGAGTGGTGCATCTTAGCACGGCGAAGTTAGCTAGAGGTTTCTTAGTGTGTTTATGTCTTTGGGGTTTTTTCTCGCTATCATACGCCGCAAGGTCCGGCGTATCAAAGCAGAAGTTTGAAGTGAAGAAACATTTGAACAGGCTGAACAAACCTGCTGTCAAAAGCATTCAGGTATATATATTTTTTTTTTAGTGTTTTGGTTTCTTCTATTTGGATTGGTTTTTGATAGACAAATGAGAGATCTTTAGAACATTATCATAATCTTATGATTCACTTATTTCTCTCTCCTTCCTGCTACACATAATGATTCGATTTACTTTTATTTTATTAACGATTCCATAAAAGTTATGGTCATAATTAAGGATTTTGACTTGAAATGTTAATGTTACTTTGTTGTTGAACAGAGTTCAGATGGTGATGTGATTGACTGTGTTCCAATCTCAAAGCAACCAGCTTTTGATCATCCGTTCCTCAAAGATCACAAGATTCAGGTCTAGAGAATAAAAACATAACTGATTTAGATCTGGCTTTGTGTTTTATGTTGTAAGTGCTGATGTTTTTATATATACTTTGTTTTTTTTTAGATGAAGCCTAATTACCACCCTGAAGGACTCTTTGATGACAACAAAGTGTCTGCTCCTAAATCAAATGAGAAAGAAGGGCATATTCCTCAGTTGTGGCATCGATATGGTAAATGTTCTGAAGGAACTATTCCCATGAGGAGGACAAAGGAAGATGATGTTTTGAGAGCAAGTTCAGTTAAAAGATATGGCAAGAAGAAGCGTAGAAGTGTCCCTTTACCTAAATCTGCAGAACCTGACCTTATTAACCAAAGTGGTCACCAGGTGAGACTAAGTGTGAATGTGTTGTGAATCTTTTTTATTTTTGTTGGTTTCTGGATCTGAGATGTTTTGTTTTGGTTTCATGAATTGTAGCATGCCATAGCTTATGTAGAAGGAGATAAGTACTATGGAGCTAAGGCTACTATAAATGTGTGGGAGCCAAAGATACAGCAGCAGAATGAGTTCAGCTTGTCACAGATATGGCTTCTTGGTGGCTCATTCGGACAAGATCTTAATAGCATCGAAGCTGGTTGGCAGGTACTACAATGTTATCCCAACGAGAAACATATAAGAAATGTGAATAAGATTTGTGTGTGATTCTTTTTTCATGTTTAGAATATTGACTCTTGTTGCTTTTATTTACAGGTGAGCCCGGATCTGTATGGTGACAATAACACGAGACTCTTCACTTACTGGACTGTAAGATCCTAACACTCCCACCTAATCAAGTTCTTACTGTCATATCTTTCTGTTTCTGCTTATATTTCTCTGTTGTATCTTACGTTACCAAATTATTTGCAGAGTGATGCATATCAAGCTACCGGTTGCTACAATCTTCTTTGCTCCGGTTTTATTCAAATCAACAGTGACATAGCAATGGGAGCAAGCATTTCCCCGGTCTCTGGATATCGTAACTCGCAGTACGATATCAGTATTCTGATCTGGAAGGTATGTTAAGCCATAAAGAGATAAGTTTGACGCAATCCATAAGACAAGAAAAGCTGAAATGGTCTGTTAACTTTTTTCACAGGATCCTAAAGAGGGACACTGGTGGATGCAATTTGGGAACGGCTATGTTTTAGGCTATTGGCCATCTTTTCTCTTCTCCTACTTGACAGAAAGTGCATCGATGATTGAATGGGGAGGAGAAGTCGTGAACTCACAATCAGATGGCCAGCACACTTCAACACAAATGGGCAGTGGTAAATTTCCAGAAGAAGGCTTTAGCAAAGCAAGTTACTTCAGGAACATTCAGGTGGTTGATGGGTCAAACAACCTCAAGGCACCTAAAGGACTTGGAACATTCACTGAACAGTCTAACTGTTATGATGTTCAAACCGGAAGCAATGATGATTGGGGTCATTACTTTTACTATGGAGGCCCTGGTAAAAACCAGAAGTGTCCATAAGCTAGGCTCCAAGTAGTAGTGGCTCGTCTCTCGAGTTATCTTGTCTTGTGAATTCACCTTGTTTCTTTCTACACACACTCACTCAAATCCGCCTTCTTGGGTAGTTTTTAGGGATGGTTAAAGTTATGTAATGGTAAAAGTTTGGTGTCTTTTTCTCCATGTAAGTAGGTGGGGAAGAAGTGGAAAGGTGTGGCTTAAGTTTCTTTGAAAACTCAGAAACTTTGGCCCTTAGTGTAATTTTACTTTGTCTCCTTTGTATTGTGATTTGTTTAAACAAGTGAATGAATCTCTCTTTCTCACTCTTATTAACAAATAATTTCAGGGAATTAATATTAACTTTTGCCTTAATCTCTTTATAAACCTACTCTCTAATGCCCTTTTTTGACAATTAGAGATTTTACTTTGTTTTCTCATCACCTTTTGGTAAATTTGACTTCACATTTAGAGAGAGAGAGAGTAAAATGATCTAAAAATGGTCATGGATTGCATTTGAAAATTGTATTTGGTGATGACTGATTTCATGAACTGTCTCTCTTTGGATGATGATCTTTTGCAAATGGGTGAATCATATTTATTTTTTCCACTTTTTTCACAATAAAGTTCCAAGCATATACAATTATGAAGTACACATATACTGAATTTACAACAAAACTTTTCCTACAACCTTCTAATTTTAAATATGCTATTTTCTTAAGTGAAAAAGTTAAATATTAATATTGTAGATCTGCCTTTTGAAAATAAATATGGTCTTGTATGTTCAGTAGACTATCTTTGACTTAATCGGCTTAAATTTGGGATTAAAGAAATTAGAAACAAGAAAACAATTTAAAAATTCTAATTTGTATTATATCATATAGTTGATGATTTAAATTTTGTGACAGAGACATTGGTCTTCCACTTCTTTTTTCCTGGTTATGAGCTTTGAGCCTATAACCTGAATTTGACTTACTTAAACTTATTTAGTAATTATACTATTTATTCATGAATTAGGTACTATTTTATCATTCTTGTCTTCTTCTTTTTTCTTTCCTACCATAATACTATTTTTATTTTCTTTTAATCACACATATCACAATATTATACTTCTGTTTTGTTTTGTGCATTTAACACTTTTTGTCTAAATTAATATTGGATTGGATAAAATATTGAGTGTAATAAGATAACATATAAATTCAGGTAATAAAAACCAATTAAAAACAGATGTAAGTCTTTTTTTGACAAATCTTAATTTAGCTAAATCCGTATCTAAATCATTCCATTCTCACTGACCAATAAATACTCAGAGCGTGTACACCACTTGATATCTCATTGGCTCATGGTTCACACGCGCGTGTAGCGTTTGTTCGGACAGAACCATAGCTTTATTTATTTTATTAAATTAATTGTGTTTTTTTTTCCACAAGAACTTTTTCTCTCTCTACAATACGTCGTCTCTTTGAGGAAGAGAGAGAGTGAGAAAAAGGTAGTAGCTTCTTTTTTTTAGTTTACGGGTTCACACATTCAAAGGGTAGGGTTTTAATCTTACCTTCTCTCTCTATCCATTTCCCAAAACCTGAGAAACAAATTTCTCTGAGATTTATTCAAAAAAAAATCAACATTTTGCAGAAAGCAAAAGCAAGAAAACCCTAAAAGGAAGCTAATTTGTGTTTCACAAGCTCTTCAGAGTGTGAGCCCTATCTTTCTGTTTTCTCTACTTTACAGCTTGATTCTTCTGATTTTAAACCCTAGTGAACCAAATCTGTATCCAAGATGTCTCATTTTGCTTGAAGGCTGCTAAAGTTTCGATTTTTAAGCGATCCCTTTCTGCTTCGATGCCACTGCACAGTAAGCTCATTTCGGTCAAGTAGGTAAGGTTTCTAAACTTAAGCTGGGTTTTGTGAAATTTAGGTTTGGTTTTTGTGTTCTTGGTTGGTTTTAAGCTGCGGATTTGATGATTTGTGCGCAAGCTTGGGGTTTCAGCTTTTTTTTTTGTGATGGAATTTTGATTTCCGAGTTGCATGGTGTTGTAGGTGGGAGAAGAAGCCATGGAAGGGGATGAGCGAGGAGTCTTACTTGCTTGTGTAATTTCGGGTACCCTTTTCACGGTTTTCGGTTCGGGTTCGTTTTGGATACTTTGGGCTGTTAATTGGCGGCCATGGCGTCTCTACAGGTAAACAAGTCCATTCATATGTTTGGGCAGCTCTAGGTGTTGTTTTGTCATATATGGCGCTTGATAGAGTTGCTTTGTATGAGTAGTATTGACATAGAACCATAGTTAGTGAATGATTTTGGAATGTGTTCTATTTTTGCAGTTGGATCTTTGCTAGAAAATGGCCAAAAGTATTGCAAGGTCCTCAGCTTGATATACTATGTGGTGTTCTATCTCTTTTTGCTTGGATTGTGGTAGTATCCCCTATTGCAATCTTGATAGGATGGGGTTCTTGGCTGATTGTGATATTGGATCGACATATCATTGGGCTGGCGATAATAATGGCTGGAACAGCCCTTTTACTGGCATTCTACTCAATCATGCTTTGGTGGAGGACCCAGTGGCAAAGCTCAAGTATGTTTACCATCTACTCTTTCTGACTTAATTCACAACATTCTTCTGGTGTTATATTCTTGATAATAGTGGTGGCACGTAGTGTTAGTGTATGAAGTATCCGATGTAGGAATGGGAACAAAGCAGAACATACCTGACACATCACTACTTATTGTGAATGAACTATTGAACTTCTTTCTTACATTCTCGTTTGAACAAACAGGAGCTGTCGCTTTACTTCTCCTTCTTGGTGTTGCCTTACTATGTGCGTATGAACTCTGTGCTGTCTATGTTACGGCTGGTGCGCATGCATCTCAGCAATATTCTCCTTCTGGTTTCTTTTTCGGTGTATCAGCAATCGCGTTGGCAATTAACATGCTATTTATCTGCCGCATGGTCTTTAATGGTAAAGTTTACCCAGTCCTTAATCAACATGCAATTGCTGTGTATTCAACTTTATCAGTCTACTTAATTCTTTGTATTAGCTCAAAGCAAATCTTCCGTATCTATTAACATGCATACTTTTTAACCTCCAACCTCAATTTAAGTTGTTGAAACTTTGCGAAATTTTCCATCACCGCAGGAAATGGTTTAGATGTGGACGAATATGTAAGGAGGGCATATAAATTTGCTTATTCAGATTGTATAGAAGTGGGTCCTGTGGCTTGTTTGCCTGAACCTCCTGATCCTAATGAATTATATCCCCGGCAAACCAGCAGGTAAGTTCTTGTTGCTCTCTACCTAGAAATTCAATAATATTTTGGCATAGCTGGCCTCTTATGTTATGATTGTTCCTGAATTTTGCAATCAACAAACTATTGAATACTTGGAACCAACCTAAATCTGAACAGGATTCAGGGCTAGTAATCTTGCCGTTTCTCTCTAGCTTTTTTTTTTTTCGCCCAACAGGTGGTGTGGATGGTGTTATGATTTGTTTATACTGAGCGCTGAAATGTTCTCATTCATATTTTTATCAATCAGCTATAATCTTTTTTCTTGCATATATGTAGGGCTTCACATCTTGGCCTTCTGTACCTGGGCTCACTCGTAGTTCTCCTTGCCTACTCAGTCCTATATGGTCTCACAGCTAGGGAATCACGTTGGCTTGGAGGAATCACATCAGCTGCAGTTATTGTTCTTGGTAAAAAGATAAAAATTATTTACTTATATTTAAAGTTGAAGCAGGCTACTTGATTATTCCTCAACTCATCTTCATGCTTAATATTTTCATGTAGACTGGAATATTGGGGCATGCTTGTATGGGTTTAAGCTTCTTCAGAATCGTGTTCTGGCACTTTTTGTTGCTGGCATATCCCGTCTTTTCCTAATATGTTTTGGCATACACTACTGGTTTGTTTCTGAGCTAAAAAGCTTGTTACTTATCTATAGATCTAAAGTTTGTCCCCTTCATGGCATGTAAGATATTATCCGTTCTGTTGTTGCAGGTACCTAGGGCATTGTATTAGTTACATTTTCGTAGCATCAGTTCTATCAGGTGCTGCTGTTTCTCGGCATCTATCTATAACAGACCCATCAGCTGCAAGAAGAGATGCCTTACAGAGCACAGTGATCCGCTTGAGAGAAGGTTTTCGGAGAAAAGAGCAGAATAGTTCTTCAAGTTCTTCAGATGGTTGTGGCTCAAGTATAAAAAGAAGTAGTAGTATCGATGCTGGCCATACTGGTTGTACTAATGAAGCAAATCGTACGGCAGAATCTTGCACGGCTGACAATCTAACTCGAACAGGCAGCTCTCAGGAGGGAATCAATAGCGACAAAAGCGAAGAAAGTGGAAGACCAAGCTTAGGTTTACGTAGTAGTTCATGTCGTTCTGTGGTCCAAGAGCCCGAAGCAGGAACGTCTTATTTTATGGACAAAGTTTCTGATCAAAATAACACTCTTGTTGTTTGTTCGAGCAGTGGTCTAGATAGCCAAGGTTACGAGTCTAGCACATCGAATTCTGCAAACCAGCAGCTTTTGGATATGAATTTGGCTCTTGCTTTCCAGGACCAGTTAAACAATCCTAGGATAGCCTCGATACTTAAGAAGAAAGCAAAAGAAGGTGATCTTGAACTGACTAATTTGCTGCAAGACAAGGGGTTGGACCCTAACTTTGCTGTAATGTTGAAGGAAAAAAACTTGGATCCTACTATATTGGCACTACTTCAGAGGAGTAGTTTGGATGCAGATAGAGATCACCGCGACAATACTGATATTACAATCATTGACTCAAACAGTGTTGACAATACTTTGCCAAATCAGATTTCTTTATCCGAAGAATTGAGACTCCGTGGACTAGAGAAGTGGCTTAAGTTGTCTAGACTTCTTCTGCACCATGTAGCGGGGACACCAGAGAGAGCATGGGGCCTCTTTAGTCTTGTCTTTATCCTTGAAACAATCATTGTGGCCATTTTTCGCCCAAAGACCATCACGATTATAAATTCTAGTCATCAACAGGTGAGTTCCACCCTCTGATTTATTGTCTCTGTGGAAAAAATTTTGGGTCTTGTTTTGGCTTCAAATTACTGCCAGTTTACTCAAATTGATCCTTGTAGTTTAAATGAAGGTTATTCGTACCTTTGCTAACTCACTTGTTATCTAATTGTAGTTCGAATTTGGTTTCTCTGTGCTGCTATTGTCACCTGTTGTCTGTTCAATAATGGCTTTTCTTCGGTCTCTTCAAGTTGAGGAAATGGCCTTGACATCAAAATCTCGCAAGGTATGGCTCGTCTCTTTGGTTTAGTATGTTCATTAGTACTTGTTGTGGACAATGCATATACCCTGTGATGTTTTAATTGTTCTAAATTATGTTATGTTTCTATGTTTTCAGTATGGCTTTGTTGCCTGGCTTCTGAGCACATCAGTTGGATTGTCACTCTCGTTCTTGAGGTACTACGATTTTTTTATCTTCATTGGACAGCTACCAACTTTTCGCACAATGGTCACAGGATTATGTCATTCATTGGACAGCTACCAACTTTTCTCACTTGGTCATTTTTATGTTCTCATTACAAACATCATGCATGCTTCAATTTTGCAGTAAATCGTCAGTACTTCTGGGAATATCCTTGACTGTGCCCCTCATGGCAGCATGCCTGTCTATTGCTGTTCCCATATGGATGCATAATGGGTACCAATTTTGGGTTCCACAGTTATCATGTGGTGACCAGGCAAGAGATTTACGATCTCCCAGGATAAAGGTCTGTGTGTTTTCCCTGACCTGGTTGCAAGTATCTCTCTTTGTCAATTAAATATCTCTAACTAAACTTTCTTTCCATTTTAGGGGTTTATTCTTTGGATTTGTGTTGTGTTGTTTGCGGGTTCTGTAATTTCTCTTGGTGCGATTATATCTGCTAAACCTTTGGATGATTTAAAGTATAAGCTGTTTAGTGCCAGAGAAAACAACGTCACGTCACCATATACATCTTCTGTATACCTTGGTTGGGCAATGTCATCTGGAATTGCTTTAGTAGTTACCGCCATTCTACCAATAGTTTCATGGTTTGCAACTTATAGGTTTTCCCACTCTTCTGCTGTCTGTCTCATGATATTCTCAGGTAATTTGTGTTTCTGTTAGTTTGCTCACATTTGGTTGGGATTTTTTTCCTTCTCGAAGTGATCCTTATATTTCTTTTCCTCTACTTTCTAGTTGTTCTCGTGGCATTTTGTGGAACTTCATATTTGGAAGTTGTAAAATCTAGAGATGATCAGTTGCCCACAAAGGGTGATTTCCTTGCGGCCTTGCTTCCACTTGCATGCATTCCGGCGCTGCTTTCACTATGCTGTGGGATGGTTAAATGGTGGATGACTATTTCCTCACGTTGCCTATTAAATCTTACTCTCAGTTTCAATGAGATCGTCCTTTTAAATGTTTTGTGGTTGTTCTTTGCAGGAAGGACGATTGTTGGATACTCTCTCGAGGTGTATATGTTTTCTTTTCAATAGGTCTTCTTCTTCTTTTTGGTGCGATAGCAGCTGTCATTGCAGTCAAACCATGGACGGTAAATGCAAATTGCTTACATAATTCTCAAAGTTTTTGGCTTACTTTTCTCAATCTGATACATCTTTGTGTTTCAATAATAACAGATAGGCGTATCTTTTCTCTTAGTTCTTTTCCTTATGGTGGTAACAATTGGTGTAATCCATCTTTGGGCGTCAAACAATTTCTATTTAACCAGGAAACAGACATCCTTTGTCTGCTTTCTTGCTCTTCTTTTGGGTTTGGCCGCATTCCTTCTCGGATGGCATCAAGGTGAGGATTGCCCATATCTTATTTTAAACTCTTCGTAGAGGTGAGACCTACTCTAGTGACACAGCAATTTCATAATTTTTTTGCAGATAAAGCATTTGCTGGAGCATCTGTTGGTTACTTTACATTCCTGTCTCTGTTGGCTGGAAGAGCATTAGCTGTGAGTTCAACAGAACTGTGGCTTTTTCTGTTTCTGTATTCAACCGGAATATTAACGATTATTCTCGTAGGTTCTTCTATCCCCACCAATTGTAGTATATTCTCCAAGGGTGCTACCAGTATATGTCTACGATGCTCATGCTGATTGCGGAAAGAATGTCAGGTATGCAGCCACTTGAGTACCCCTAATAGTATTGCATCTGCTGATCTGAAATGACCATAAAGGATTAAGCTGATCGACTCTCATATGCTTTTCTATTGATTGCATTGGGATTTCTCTAGTGCTGCATTTCTTGTCCTGTATGGAATTGCTTTGGCAACAGAAGGCTGGGGTGTTGTTGCTAGTCTGATAATTTATCCTCCGTTTGCGGGTGCTGCTGTATCAGCTATCACCCTTGTAGTAGCCTTTGGGTTTGCTGTTTCTCGCCCATGTTTGACTCTTGAGGTTAGTTTTCTGGTTGTTTGATTTATTTGTTCCTTAAAATAAAGATTAGTGGTTAGTGGTTCATTTAAATCACTTCGCTAATTCCTTCTGATGTTCTTCAGATGATGGAGGTTGCTGTACGCTTTCTTAGCAAGGATACTATAGTGCAAGCTATCTCTCGATCTGCCACGAAAGTAAGTTACACTCTGATGTGTCTCTTGAAAATCATATTGATATTCTATTATTGGCCTTATTTCAACACATTCACGTAATATGGAGCTCCATGGGATGTATGATTTATTCCGTCTTTGCAACTTGTTAATTACAGACAAGAAATGCTCTATCCGGCACGTATTCAGCTCCCCAAAGGTCCGCCAGCTCTGCAGCTCTTCTGGTTGGGGATCCCTCTGCAATGCGTGATAAAGCAGGGAACTTTGTGCTTCCTAGAGATGATGTCATGAAATTAAGGGATCGTCTCAGGAACGAAGAAAGAGTTGCTGGATCAATCTTCTACAAAATGCAATGCAGGAAAGGATTCCGTCATGAACCACCTACAAATGTAGATTATAGAAGAGACATGTGTGCCCATGCAAGAGTTTTGGCACTGGAAGAGGCAATTGATACAGAATGGGTGTATATGTGGGACAAATTTGGTGGTTATTTACTACTATTGTTAGGTTTGACAGCTAAGGCGGAGAGAGTTCAGGTGAATCCTGATTCTAAATTTTCATATATTCTTCTCTATGTATGTCTAACACGGGATTATTACAATGTTGTAGGATGAGGTACGGTTGCGGCTCTTCTTAGATAGCATTGGGTTCTCGGATTTAAGTGCCAGAAAAATCAGTAAATGGAAGCCAGAGGATAGAAGACAATTCGAAATTATTCAAGAGAGGTATATGTTTCTTATAATTATGTGGTTTGACGAAGCTGAACTCTTAGACTGTTGCCTATCATTTTCTTTTGTGTTGTAAATTTTAGTTATCTGAGAGAGAAAGAGATGGAAGAGGAAAGCCTTATGCAGAGACGTGAAGAAGAAGGGAGAGGTAAAGAAAGAAGGAAAGCTCTTTTGGAGAAGGAAGAGCGCAAATGGAAGGAAATTGAAGCGTCCCTTATTCCATCTATTCCTAATGCTGGTAGCAGGGAGGCAGCAGCCATGGCAGCTGCAATACGTGCTGTTGGGGGTGATTCTGTCCTTGAGGATTCCTTCGCAAGAGAGAGGGTCTCGGGTATTGCACGTAGGATACGCACTGCTCAACTAGAACGACGTGCACAACAGGTTAAAACTTATTTTTATATTCTGCAAGTGTTCTTTCTTATGATGCTGATTAATGGAGAATTAACTAAGAAAAGTTATTACCAGACTGGAATATCTGGGGCAGTTTGTGTTCTTGATGATGAACCAATGATAAGTGGTAAACATTGCGGCCAAATGGACTCAAGTGTCTGTCAAAGTCAGAAGATTAGCTTTTCCGTTACAGCAATGATCCAATCCGATTCTGGACCTGTATGTCTTTTTGGCACTGAATTTCAAAAGAAAGTATGTTGGGAGATTCTGGTTGCTGGTTCTGAGCAAGGAATTGAGGCTGGCCAAGTTGGGCTTAGGTTGATAACAAAAGGTGAGAGGCAGACAACCGTTGCTAGAGAGTGGTATATTGGTGCAACCAGCATAACTGATGGAAGGTCTAACTCTTTTTCCCCTCAGTTTCCATATTGCAAAATTTACTTCGAGGACTTTTATGATCCATATTTCTCATGATCTGGTTTGGCAAAAGTTTCCGATGTTATCATGGATTTCTGTCATATTTATATATTAGCTGTTTCAATCACAGGTGGCATACAGTGACAATCACAATTGATGCTGATGCGGGGGAAGCTACTTGTTACATAGATGGTGGGTTTGATGGCTACCAGAATGGGTTACCTCTAAGTATTGGCAGTGCCATTTGGGAACAAGGAGCTGAAGTTTGGTTGGGTGTTAGGCCACCTATAGATGTTGATGCATTCGGGAGATCAGATAGTGATGGCGTCGAATCAAAGATGCATATTATGGATGTTTTCCTTTGGGGGAAATGCTTAAGTGAAGAAGAGGCCGCTTCTTTGCATGCAGCCATTGGCATGGCTGACTTAGACATGATTGATTTGTCTGATGACAATTGGCAATGGACGGATTCACCCCCCAGAGTATGTTTTCCTTCTGTTGACTGTTGGCATATTTTTTCAGTCCGATGTTTGTTAAAAGGCTAATGTTAAAACCTATTCTAATTTTTGTTGATTCCTTTCTCTTTTTACCAGGTCGATGGTTGGGATAGTGATCCTGCCGATGTTGATCTCTATGATAGGGATGACGTAGATTGGGATGGACAATATTCCAGTGGGAGGAAAAGAAGATCAGGTCGGGATTTTGTAATGAGTGTCGATTCCTTTGCCAGGAGACACAGGAAACCCAGGATGGAGACACAAGAAGATATAAATCAAAGAATGCGTTCAGTTGAGTTGGCTGTCAAAGAAGCTCTCTCTGCACGAGGTGATAAGCAATTTACTGACCAGGAATTTCCTCCAAATGATCGCTCTTTATTTGTGGATACACAAAATCCCCCATCAAAATTGCAGGTATGGATTGTTAAATTTTTCTCATTTTTTCTGTTTTTAGTTAAATATCATTTTAAGTGATTATATATCTGGACACAAAATCTGCCTTCACATAGATCAAGTAAAACTAACAACTTGATGGGAACTCTAACCTTTTGAGTGTCATAATTTCAGGTTGTTTCTGAATGGATGAGACCTGACTCCATTGTGAAAGAAAACGGTAGTGATTCCCGTCCCTGCCTGTTCTCTGGGGATGCAAATCCTTCAGATGTTTGCCAGGTTTGATCACTTACTTTTTCTGTTCAGTTACTTTTTCCTGACCGTCTTGTATGCATGTCAATTCAAAATGATCCCAGAGATTTATTCTTGCGATTGGGTTAACTTGTTTTATAGGGGCGTTTGGGGGATTGTTGGTTCTTAAGCGCCGTTGCAGTTTTGACAGAGGTTTCACGAATATCTGAAGTGATCATTACTCCTGAATACAACGAGGAAGGGATCTACACTGTTCGTTTTTGTATTCAGGTTCCTGTCTCAAACATTCTTTCACGGCACTGCTTTGTTCTCTTGATTGTAGCATCGTGCAGGTTCTTCTATGATTTGTGTACAATCAGAGGTTTGAAGTTTGATTGCTTTCCCCTTGCAGGGTGAGTGGGTTCCTGTTGTTATCGATGACTGGATTCCATGTGAATCACCTGGTAAACCAGCTTTTGCTACTAGCAGAAAGCTCAATGAACTCTGGGTCTCCATGGTGGAGAAAGCATATGCCAAGCTCCATGGTTCTTATGAGGCACTGGAGGGGGGACTGGTTCAGGATGCTCTTGTCGACCTAACTGGAGGAGCTGGTGAGGAGATTGACTTGCGGAGTGCTCAAGCACAAATAGATCTTGCAAGTGGCAGATTGTGGTCTCAATTGTTACGTTTTAAACAAGAGGGGTTCTTACTTGGTGCTGGAAGTCCATCAGGATCTGATGTTCATGTATCTTCCAGTGGCATTGTGCAAGGGCATGCTTACTCCGTCTTACAGGTATTCCCTTTTGCTTTGGTTGCATTTGCCATATCCTGAGTATGAGAACACAATTTAATATATTTACGTACTGTCTTTCTTCAGGTGAGAGAGGTTGATGGGCACAGACTTGTTCAGATTCGAAATCCATGGGCTAATGAAGTTGAGTGGAATGGTCCCTGGTCAGACTCATCCCCAGAGTGGACTGATAGGATGAAGCACAAGCTGAAGCATGTTCCACAGGTAGTTTCTCTTGCGCTTAACTTCTTTACAGCTCATTCCTTGTGTTCCTTGAATTCTCTTAGTCCGATTAGGGGGACTATATTTCAGAAACTGGTAAAAGATTTTGCTTTATTGTTAACAAGGGGACACACATGGACAAAACATAGTGCTCACAAACACATAGTTAGGTGTAAATATATGTAATTATGCTATGGTTTCTTCAAGTAAAGTATATTGCGTACTGATCCTGTGCATTCTGTTAAACAGTCAAAAGAAGGTATATTCTGGATGTCTTGGCAAGATTTCCAGATTCATTTCAGATCAATATATGTGTGTCGGGTTTACCCCCGTGAGATGCGCTACTCTGTAAATGGCCAATGGCGAGGTTATAGTGCCGGTGGCTGCCAAGATTATAGCTCATGGCATCAAAATCCACAATTCAGGCTGAGGGCAACTGGTTCTGATGCATCTTTACCAATTCATGTGTTCATCACCTTAACTCAGGCACATGCTATCCCTTGATGGAAACTTTTTCTATCTATAATTCTTTTGTAATTATCCTCAGCTCATTCTCCCAATGTTACTTACAGGGCGTAGGTTTCTCGAGAACAACTCCTGGATTTCGTAACTACCAATCAAGCCATGATTCACAGTTGTTCTATATCGGATTGAGGATTCTTAAAACTCGTGGACGTCGTGCTGCTTACAACATATTTCTTCATGAATCTGTTGGTGGAACAGACTATGTGAATTCCCGTGAGATTTCATGTGAAATGGTTCTTGACCCTGATCCTAAGGGTTATACTATTGTCCCAACCACGATACACCCAGGGGAAGAAGCACCTTTTGTCCTTTCAGTCTTCACAAAAGCATCCATTGTTCTTGAAGCTTTGTAGTGCCCGTATTGTCAGATGGCTCTCTCAGCAACCTGCATGCCATGAAATCATCCAAGTGCTTGTGTTGTTTAAGGAACCAGACGGCTTACGTCTCAATGTTAAGACTTGTTTTGCCCACGATCCACGCAACATTAGAGAAGGTAAATTTCTTAACCTTTCTGCAAGGATTGCTCTTTTCCTATCCTCACTCACTGTTCCTCATTCAGACTTAACTCCCTCCGCAACAGCGTCTGATCTGATAGCTGGCCATCACATTATTGGTGAATCTATGAAGTCTCGGGATAAAATGTTTTAGTTATTGTCCTGATTTTGAACCACGAAGTTAACTGCTCAGAGGATAGATAATTTGCACTGGAGAAAGCACTTTTCAGGCATGGCTCACCGGCATTCCATCTCGATCTTGAGACACGCATCAAATGTACATTTGTAGGTATTGCGACAAGTACAGATTTATTAAATGTAGAATAACTACTTCATAACTGAGGAAACAAGGAGAGAAATAGGAGACTTGTGACTTGTTGGGTAAAGGTTTGGTATTCGGTAGTGGTAGCTGCAGTTTTGGTTGGTGTGTTGTAATATTCAGACACTAATCTGTGTGCAGATTTCGTTTCAACTCTAATATATGAGGGCTCTCTTTCTCTCTCGTTCTCTTTCACTATCTCTCTTAATCTGTGTTTGGAGTTCTCTTTACACTCGCTCACCCATTTGTAAATGGAGATTCTAGAACTTCTCAACAGGAACCGCTGTTGTGTACATGAATTGTCTATTTGCAGATCAACTAGTATAAAACCAAGCAAAAGGTAAGAAAAGAGACAGATTAAGAAGATAGGTTAGCTTTGAAAGCAAAAGATCCGTCAAAAATACAAGTGCCTCATAGTTAACCTGTAGTAATGAAGAGAGGCATCTCAAAATGCAACGAAAAAGTGAAATACACCTTCCTACCCCTCGCCAAAATCTTGAATATCTCATTTAAGTTCTTTCTTCGACGGTTCTTCACTCCGAATCGCTTTCCATGCTCCCCATTGCCTTCAATCCTCTTGGTCTCTACATGAAAATATGAATGTATCACACCTCTCTGCTAGTACATAAACATTAACTTCTACAGAGAAACTAGAAAGAGAAAAATCTGATAGATACCTTCTTTGAAGTCTTCTTCTCTCTTACTTCATATCTCTCTTTGCACAGATCTGATAACCAAGCTCCTGGACTCACCAGCTGCATTATACATAACAATCATGAGATAAAAATGGTTATGAAGAACACAAACGTTAAGTTTTCAAAGAGACTCACAAGCAATGTCTTCTGAACCAATTTGGCTCGCTTCTTAGGTCTTTGAGGAAGCTTGCAACCTTTCATAGCCAAAAAATCTTCTTCCTTCTCTTTATTTGACAAAGCTATATACAACTTTGGCCACACATGCTTCTTTGTTTCTTTCACAGGTTCCTTAATAATTTTCCCACTCTCATCTATTCCCATCGAACCCCTTGTTGTATAATACCTATCTTCCTTCTCGGGCGACGCCATAAACGATCTCCGCACATTGACTAGAGAATCAGTGATCCTATCACCGCAGAAACATAACAATATCTTACATATAAAAAAACTTGAAAAATATCACTTTTTCCCCCAATAATACTTACTTGTTAGGACGGTTAAGATGTCGAGAAGGTGAGCCTCTCTCAGAAGAGACAGCACGAGAAATGAGTTTACGTTTAGTCAAACAATCAGTTGATTTGCCATTGGCAAGGCTTTGATCTTTCTTCACTTTCATACATCTAACTCTTTTCCTCTCACCCCATTGCAACACAAAATCTGCCTCTGTGGTTCCACTTCCTCTTTGTCCCTTTACCTCCTCCATTACACAACACTCACTTTCTTTCTCTTAACCTTAAACAACCAACAAAGAAACATAAACTCAGACATTGAAAACTCTTCCAGAAATAGACCAAACAAATCTAGAACAACCACTAAGAAACTTCTGTTTACAAAAGGGGAAAAAGTTCTGTTTACAAATCATACTCGTTTCTGATTTCTAACAAATACTGAAACAAAACCACAGATTAAGATAGACAAATCAGGACTAATTTGTAGAGACAAGACACACTAACCTCAAGATCTGCAACTTTAACTCAGCGACTTATCTTCCAGAATCACCCTACAAAGCAGCAATATCCAAAAACAATATTAAAAAAATCAGAAAAAAAATAGACTAAAATCTATAAATCAGATAGTGTTTACAGCAGAATCGATTCTTCAATACTATATAGAACACAAACACACCATTGTCATATAAATACAGAAACAATAGCTTTACCAAAAAAATAAACCCAAAAAAGAAGAGCATAAACACTTACAAGAGTGAAACTAGATGAAACCAAAGACAGAAACTTGGGATGAACAATTTTTTAGGTGAAATGGAGAAAAAAAGTTGTTCCCTTTTCTTCTCTCAGAAGATGGATAGATTCAAACTCCACAAAAAAATAGAAAAAGAATTTGTAATCTGGATTTTCTTTTAATATCTCGATGAGACCAGAAGATCGAAACACTGTTTATCTATCTTCTTTAAACACACACACACACAAAAGAAATAAAAACTGCTTACCCTCTGGTCTTTACTGCGACGCTCACC
>Ga0041059_1000747_pt1 | contig 25413 bp, 18 predicted proteins | sample AraColnosormetaG_FD_56232 | JGI IMG/M metagenome (GOLD analysis project Ga0041059, IMG submission 56232) | Arabidopsis roots microbial communities from North Carolina, USA - Col MF nosort | ecosystem: Host-associated > Plants > Roots > Unclassified | place: USA: North Carolina | collected... | reverse complement strand
AAGGCAGGGAAGGTGGAAGATGGGTGGGATCTATTTTGTAGCCTCAGCCTTAAAGGAGTGAAGCCTAATGTTGTAACCTACACAACAATGATCTCAGGATTCTGTAAGAAAGGTTTTAAGGAGGAAGCATATACCTTATTCAGAAAAATGAAAGAAGACGGGCCTCTTCCAGATAGTGGTACTTATAATACGCTTATTAGGGCGCATCTTAGAGATGGTGACAAAGCAGCATCAGCTGAACTCATCAAAGAAATGAGGAGTTGCAGATTTGCTGGAGATGCTTCAACTTATGGCTTGGTCACAGATATGTTGCATGATGGGAGATTGGACAAAGGATTTTTGGAAATGCTATCTTAAACAGTTTATCCTTGTTGAGGAACCATGTGCCCTAACAACTTTTGGCTTGGTGACTAATATGTTACATGATAGGAGATTCCTTGATATGCTTTCTTAAGTCAGTTTATCTTCGTGAGAATAGTCGGACAAACCATGTTCCTTTGAAAGCAGCATTTGAGAGGTAAATTAACTTTTTATATTGCTTTTCTGTTGATTACTTCTCAACGCGTGTTCTCATGTGTCTATTTTTGGTTACGGTTTTGTAAAAGCTTCATGAACAATTGAACATGACTGATACTAATCTTTGTTATTTCCCCGTTAGGTTGCGAATAACTTGATAAGGAGCTCTCTTCAAGCTCGAGGGAGACTTTTGTTTTGTTTCTCACCTTCCTTCTTCTTCCCAAAGCTCCCCTCATATGTGGCATTGTAATGTCAAATGCTTATTTATTGAAAAAAAACGAAATTTTTGGTGAACTTCTTGTGAACTGCAAAAGCTTTTTAACTCGTATTGAACCATGGTTACAACTGTTTTGGTGGTCTTGTAGGAGATAAAGAAAGCTCACAAATTACAAAATTTGATAGATGTAAATAATTGTGGTTTTTGTTTTAAAATGAAGCTCAGTTCTAGACCCACATCAAGAATGGTAAATTGCTCATGCTTCCAGAGACCAGCGTATCTCCTACTCCATTAATTCGAGTTGATGAAGGCCTCGCTGCTGCTAAATTTTCATTCTTACTTCCATGCTAGTACTTTCCATTTTATAGGGCACAACTTGGTTCTCTAGCATTGTAAATTGATTATGTCGAAGTACATTGTCATTTCTGTTGCCGACAAGCTTCTAGTAGAGTATCTTCTTATCATGTTACTATATCCTGACTTACATTTCAGGATGAATCTATTGTTGTTGTTGTGTTTCTTCACATCATACTTACTTTATTTTTTGTTGTTGTTGATTGAGTAAGGGAATGATGTGGGAACGTAGTATCGATAAGGCATACACAGACGAGAGAACGAGCGGATAGCCGCTAGTTAAAACCGTTGAGAAACAACAGAAGATCTTGAACAATAAGATTGTAACAGAGATACTTCCCGCTATAAAATTCTACCGAGCAGAATATATACTACAAGACTGCAATCCCAAAAAAGATGAAAAGCTTAGAACTTACATAGCAAACATTATTTGAAGTCTGAAATTTTCATGATCGCAGCTTCTCTGACTTTGACAACCATTCTTGTGTGTAAAGAGTGTTTGCATCATCAATTCTTGCCTGGAACCTAGCGTGAAAATAACAAATATAATCAGACAGATTCCATGAAGCTAAGTCATACCATCAAAACAGAAATTTCCATTAATAGCAGCAAAAACGTTAATTCACCTCACTACGTTTTTCTCGAGGATGATGAAACTGTTTAAAAAAAGCTTTTTCCCAATCTCCCATCATTTAACATATTAGTCACCAAACTTATTGTTGAGGCATCTCCAGTAAACCTGGAAGAGGCCCATCTTCTTTCATTTTTCTGAACAAGGCATCAGCTTGGGAATTTTTTTCTTTTGGAACAAAACTCTGTTTTCAAAACTTGAATAATAATTTCAATTTTCAACTAATAAATAAATAATTTCAACTTAAATTATAATAATAATTTCACATTTTTTACAATCGGTAAAAAAAAAAATATTCTTGAACTCAATGGAAAGTCATTCTATAACTTTAGTAACAGACAAAATCCAATTCTTTAATTGCAACACAAGGCAATGTTCTCATAATTTATTCCCATAAAGATTATATAAAATCACATATAGCTTATATATGCATAGTTGGATTGCTTTGCCTTGGCGTATCTGCTTTGGGTGATAAAGAATGAAGCTAAGCGAGTCAAGAGGCGAAACAGAGAAGCACAGGCGACAACAACATTTCGAGCACGAGCTTAAGAACATGATCTCTTCCTTAACCCACATGGGAGGAGATAAGGCAGGACCTAGCCAATACGATGAAGAGGAAGATGGTATCAGAGTCATCACACTTTCTGGATCCAACCTTGGAGCCACCATGAAGACCGAGCTTGACAACAATCATGGAGACAGAGACCAAAATGGCGACCACGAGCTTGATTTCCTAAGCACTTATGTTAATAGCAACTTCCAAGCTGTGAACAACTCGATTATGATAGGGGCCAAGTACGAGACTCATGATCCTGGCGTTCATCTTGACATTTCGGGCGATGTGGAGAAACCTTCGGTGAAGATACCTGCGAGGAGTTCAAGGGGAAAGAAGGGTAAGACTCCTGCCAGAAGTGACCGTCGAGAATCTGAACATACTAATTGAATGGTATGGTATATTCATGGATCAGTGTTAATTCTCTTTTTTTATTTTCTTGTCTTGCCTTCTCTAAATAATCAGAGAAGTGGTGCATGCCAAAGCACTTTACTTTCTCTTCGAGGTTGTTGTTTTCGCTTGCGCTTCTTATTATCAAACATGTTCTATATATAGTCTATTCTCAATATAAATAAATGTATGAAGCATGGTGTGGTCGATCCTCTTTGATATGATTATTTGGTTGATGAGGGAATGTAGAGGCCATACCTTGTCCAAAAAAAATCAAACTCTTTCAGACCTCAATTGTATTTTACTGGAAATCAAAGAAACTAAGCTGAGCATAGGGAATGTCCATGTATCAAGCTGAAAATTCAAACTTGCGCAGATTTTTTACTTTAGAAAAAAAACACAAAGTAATTACATCTTACTGAAGTTTTTTTCCCAGTATATATTACAGAAAAGCAAATTATGTAATTGTAAATCATCAATATATGATAACCGGTTTCTGATTATATACCGGTTTAGCTCCTCTTAGCGTTTTTAAGATTACGTACTATCATTACAAGCTGTTGTCTCTCCCCTTCCACTTCTGCAAATCTCAAACTTATCTCTGAGTATCTCTCTCGCATCTCCTTCAGCTCCATCTCCATTGATCCATTACACTCTCTCAAAGACTCGATTTCCGCTACAAGAACTCCAATATCTTCGTTTTCTTGACCATTTAGAAGCTCATTCTCACTCATCTGTTTCATCATCAGTAAAAAGAAAAAACGAAAAGAGTTAAATTTTCATATTTTCAAAATGTTTTTTTTGGGTTGCAACTTTATATCTCTTCATGAAAATGTTAACAACCTCTTGGCTATTTTGATCGAGTTTAGTTTCCAGTTCCTCGATTCTGTTCTTCAGATTCTTTTCCTTTTCGATGAACATATTAGATGAAGATTCAAGAGCAGTTTCCTTCAGTTTGATTTGACCCTGGATCACAAGTTCACAAGCTTATCATCAACCTGAAGATATCAATACTGAAACGAATACCGAATGATGTAGATAAATATATATACCTCAAGAAGCTTTATTTTATCTTTCATAACCGCAACTTCTTTAGATCCACCATGAGCACCTACTGGACTTCCTTTGTTGATGTTGTTTCTTTGTGCGGTTTTCGTAATCGCGGTTCTGCTTTCCTTTAGCTTCTTCTCAAGATTAGCCATTGTTTCTTCTTTCTTCTTCAACTCACTTTTTACGTGTGCCACTTGCTTCTTGTGTTTCTCCATCTCCAAATCATTCTCTGATAAAGAATGCTTTAGATCATCGCACTGAGATCTTACGGTTTCTAGCTCTGTTTGTAAGAGTGAAATTGCTGTTTCTTTTTCATCTTTGGCCAGCTTTATCACTTGTAACTCCGCTGCTAGCGACTCTGACTCTTTCCTCATTAGTGAAATCTTGCTCTCTAGCTCAATTTTCTTCATGTTCTCTCTCTGTAGTGAAGCCTCGGCTTCCATAACCGATTTTTTAGTCTTTTCCAAATCAACTCTCAGGTTCTCTGCTTGCTCTGCCTGTAACATGAGACTATCTTGGTTCTTTTTCAGATTCTCAATCTCTTCCTTTAGGATTTTGATCTCTTGGTTTAAATTTGCAGTAACATCTTCTTCATGCCTCTTCTGATTATCTATCTCATTGGACTTCTCATCAAGATTCTCTAACATTCTCTCCATCTGACTGGTTTTGAAACTCAGCTTTTCAGAAAGCTCGTGGAGCTTTGCCTCGTACTCGGCTTGGTTTGCTCGGAGCTCATCATTAGCGTCTTTGATCATTTCTTCTAGTTGACGTTTCTGCATTCGTAATTCGTTAGCTTCTGTCATCGCTTTCATAGCCATTTTCTCATTTGATGTAAACATTGAATCCATCTGCTCAGAGAGTCTTTTGAATTCATCCTGGAGTTTTCCTGCTACACTAGCGTTTTTCCACCTCGTTTTCCTTAGAGTTTCTTCGGCTTGGATAGCTCTTTGCTCTTGCTCCACTTTACCACGTGTGACAGCATCAATGTCTGCCTCGAATACCTGAGCTTGTTTCTCCATCTCTTCTTCCAATGTCTCCATTTGTGATTCAAGTTCTTTAATCCGGCACAAAGACTCTGAAAACTCTTCGGACTGCTTCTTGAGCTCAGCTTCCAGACTCTCTACTTGGTTTTCAAGCTCGGTCACATCCACAAGCGAAGATGAACATTCGTATTGTATCTTCAACTGTTCTTGCAGTTGGCTCTGCTCTAGCTTGTAAGAGATATCATGATTTTGCTGTTTCAGTATCTCATAATCCAAAGCAAGCTGTTCCATCTGTATCTCAAGCTCATCTTTATCACGTTTATATATCTCAATCTCATTATAAAGGTCTGTGATCTTCTGCTCCAAAATATGTGTATCTTTCGCATCCACATGTTTCTTCACAAGGTCCTCAAGTGCCTTTTGATCATGATCATCTTCATCTGTCTCACTTCTACAAGACCTTCTCATTGATTCTTCAATGTTATCAGCTCCTTCCTTACTCTTTTCCTCCAGCATTTCTTCAAGATCTTGAACAGCAAGAATCAACTCGGAGTTTGATTCTTGCGTCTTCTCGAGCTGTAACCGGAGATTGAAATTCCGATCCTTCTCATAATCAAGTTCCTCTCTTGTTTCCTCCAAAAGAACCCATGGATCTCTTCCTTCAAACTGCAACCTGTTCCTCGTTTTAGTCTCTCCTTTCTGCTTGTCAGATACTTTCTGTCTCTCACAATCTTCCTTCAACGAATCTCTCTCTTGCTTCAAGCTATTCACTTCCCTAAGGAGATCTTGACTTCTTTTGGTCTCTTTAACAATTTGTTTCCTCAGGCTTTGCAGTTCTAGCTCCGAAAGATCTGCTTGCCTTGTCAAACCAACAAGCTCGTTCTTAAGCTTCTCTACCTCGTCCTCATCCGAGGAGTTAATCGCGGTGTCCCTCGCGACTATATCATTCGAACTATTGGTCGAGTCATCAGTGCTGCTGATACCATGATCAGAACTTCCGGACCACTCGGACTCCGATATACGAGAAGGCTCTTCAAACAAACTTTTAGCTGAATGAAGATGCTTAGTGGGATGTCTCAAAGGCTTGGCAACTTCTTCAGGTGTATTTGGCTCAATGACACTTCCAGAGCTTGACATTGTACTATCAGATTCAATTGATGCTCTTCGTCTCAGTTCCGCAAACCGCGCAGCTTTACCAAATGGCCCTTCCTATAAATACAACAAAGATAGTAGAACATCAAGAGAAAATCCAAAAACTCTCTTGCATCACATTGCACTACGATCAGCCAAATCAACATACCTCATGTGAATCGCTTTTACGATTTTCATCAGCATCACCAATGCTGAAATGTGACTTCAAATCTAGACCTTGTGACATTTTCACCGGAGTCTCACATTCATCCACATCTCTGCAAGAACTCATAACAACACAAAAGCCACTTCCATTAAAAATCCAAAAACTTATAAAACAAAAGAAAAGTGAGTCTAGTTTTCTGCACCTTTGAGGATCATCAAACTCTAATTGCCTTTGTATTGATACCTAAAAATCAGAAGAACATTAATTATAAGACTCGAAGGTTACAAAACTCTAAAAGAAAAACGACAAAAAGAAGCTGAGATCTTCAGAGCTTTAATAAAGATAACATTAATGAGTAAAAAGACGAAAAGAAGAAGCTAACATGCAACAAAGCTTTAGAACTGGAGTTCTGTAATGGAAGAGAAACATTGCAAGTTTTAGTTGCATCAACATAATCAGCAAAATCAATTGATGTTTCTCCAACCAAACCACCTCTTGCAGATCCCTGCACACAAGAGAATCACAAAAAACATAAATAAAAATCCAAAACTCTGAGACATTTCTAATTTTGTTTTTGCTCACCGTAGTTGAAACAATGAGATGGTAAATTCTCTGATTAACTTTTCCAGTTTTTACATCTTTGAGAAATTTCACAGTCTCGTAAACCGGAATCTCCCACCGGCAATGTCCGTCGTTCACAATAGCTTTCTCTGACCTCGCCGTCGGTTTTCCAATATCTCCGGGAACTAGAGACAGAATCAATCCCTCTGTATTGAACTGTGACGCCTACGCAAATTAAAACAAAAACCTCGAATCAAAATGTGTCACATCAAATACCAAATTGAGATTTCTTAACTTATTTTTCTGGAAAATTCAAATCTAAGCAATGCGAGCAAAATCAATAAAATCACACACAAAGTTTTAGTATCTAAGAGAAATCAATGAAGAAGCCAAAACAAAACTCGAGTGTTTATAGTACCTGAGTCGCATGAAACTTCAATCTGAAAACGACTTTGATCCTGTTCTTCTCGCTACGCCATCTCGCTGACTTAAACATCTCCGCCGCCGAGAGTATTGGTCGCCGGAAAGAAAACTGTAACTCTCACCGTCGCTCCGACCATCGTCTCCCGGAACGAGTCATTACAACACTCTTTTTTAGTACAATGTAGAGGAAATGATCATTACAGAAGGCGGGCGAGTTGGCTCAGTCGATCGGAGCGAGTTCGACTCAGAGAGAAGGCGAAGAAGAAGAAGAAAGAAGAAGACGCGAACGTTAAGCTTGAGCGGTGGATTTTTATATAAATGGGACAAAAAGGAAAAGTAAGTAGAGAGATCTAAAAGAGAGATGAGATTAATAAACAATTTAGCAAAAGTAAAAGGACTATACGTTAATTGTTATTAATTAGTAGTGTATATTTTAATCGGTTAATTAATTTTTGTCTGTATCGTATAGGAAACTCTTTACGTTTCAATTTGGTATGATATGTTAAAAACTAATATAATTTTCATAGTTGTGCTATTATGCCTTAAAAAAGTACTCCATCAGTAATCAGTTAGTAGTATATTAAAGAAGAAGATCAAACTTTTATATCTTATACATTTTATTAAATGCATTTCATAATTAAAATGAAAAATAGTCCGACAAATTTGTAAACATGATCTTATTAATAAAAAGTTTGTTTTGGGTTTGGGAACAGTGATCGATACGCAATTAAATTTACATGTCTGCCCTCCTTCAGTTATGAGTGATACGCGACCTTTTTATGGGTATTATAGTCAATAAATAGGTCACAGCTTACAAAGCTGAGTCCCCGATAAACTAAAGATAATATAAAAAGTAGAGATCCAACGGTCAAGTTTGACGTTGATACTTATTTACTTAGAAATGTAGCTGAGAATGAGAAAATGATGTTTTAACCAACAAATGTATTGCTTAACAAAAGTTATTTCTCAACGAATCAGTATATAGCCTTATTCTTTAAATCAAAGAAAAATATGTGGAACTTATAGATACTATTTTTTATCATAATGTTCTTCAAAACTCTCTCACTTTTTTTATCGTATAACAAAGTATCATATTGAACCTACATGTTTATTAGATTCAATTCAAAATCTTAGATATTCACTCAATTTTGACGTGGGTAGGACATGATGCCGATCGCCCGCCGGTCCATCTATTTGAGTCAGTATATATAAGCTGTCATGAAAGAATAATTGTAAAATAGAAATTTCATCCTCGGGCATGGAACATGCGAATTTCATAATATGTTTTCGAAAATCAAACTAAACACCTTAATGTATATGTCTTGTTGTCCTTACACAGTCCCCACCTGAAGCTTCTATTGCGGATATATCTAAGCAAGCTGTATATTTTGTTAGCTTATATTAGAAAAGCAAAAAATAAAAACAAATTCATTCTTCTTTTTTCTGATTAGGTCCATTGAGATTGTGGAAATATAAAAAATGGTATCCTATGTACTATATACTATTATTGTATTATCTCATCACCAAAAATGTTATATAATTTCCTAAATTTGTTTTAAGGTATAAGAATAATTAGATTTTACGTTGTTAGGAATTCTCGATGAAGAATAGGATCAATATTCAATAGGACCAAACAGCTAGAAAAAAAAAAATCAAACCACCATGAGTTTGAATTTTTGTTTAACATTTATGAGTTTGAACTACGTTATAAGATATGTTACACATGGCCATGAAAAAGCATACATTTTATCATTTATATATCTGTAACCTTAGCTTAGATCATGTTTTTACTTTTTCTATCTCAATTTTATAAATTAGTCTTTTCTTGTTACTGACCCTAGAAATTAGATTATGCGTAACGTATACCGGTATACATGTATATCAGTATGCACATTATTTTATATGTATGTACAACATGTATGCGTACATCACAATCAAAAACAGATACATCAAACCAAATTGGGTACTCTCGTAACGAAATGGTGGTTTGTTCGAGTGTGTTTGAAATAAAACTAACAACTTGAATACGTATACAATATATATCTGCCTAACTTATATACCAAACATACATAATGTTACTTTAATTGATATGTAAATTCATTACCAATGATAAAAAGAAAGTGGTAATATAATATAGTTTTTTTTTTCGTTTTTTCCTGAAACGAATTGTTGATTAATTACCGAGGGGAAAAAATAAAATGAGATTGGTTCAACCAGGATATATGAAATGGTACTACAAAGTACAAAGTACAAACTACAATGGTTGTCTTATTGACATGTACTTATCAACATCAAAACAAAATACATCAGAAATTTTAATTTCGAAGTATCTTTTCAGTTTAGTAGTATTAGTTATTTTTTCCTCATTAACGTAAGGGTAATTCCAAATGTGCGCCCGTGTATGATAAACCATTCTGAAAGAACTTGTTCTTCTTGCTACATTCTAAAGAACTTAACAACGAATATAGTTCATGCGATATCTATATAGTATATATACACGTATTAATTACTATGGTTTATACCATATTGAGTTAGTACGAACTTTTTTGTTTTGTTTGTTAGTAAGAACTTGTGTAAATGCAAGATTGGTTCTTTGACGGTACATAAAAGTAATGGTTCTTTGACACACCTTGTTCTTGTTAGTTCTGAGGAGCATACTTGGCTTTGAAAATTAGCCATTGCTTTATTTGTTCTTCACACGTGCCACTCATGCGTGCCTACTCATACACCCCCTTTTTCTTTGCCTTTTTTTATTTGGCCAACTTGATCAATGGATTAATTTATAAGAGATGGAGCCATTTTAGAGAAAAATATATAAATAAAACAATGAGGTTCGCATACATTTATCTGTAATGTAAATATTGTTTTAATTTTATATGCTTATCTAAAAGAAGTTATATATATTTACAAGTTATATGTAAATCTGTAAAAGAGGTTATTTACCGTTTTTAGTCTTGTAACTATATCGTTCAAACAATGAGCTTCACATACATTTATTTCAGTATGCGTGTAGATAATTTATAATTTTGATAAATTACGGTAAATCGGTGATTACAACATAGATTTTCCAACAATGATTCGCTAATAAAGTCACGTATCAAAAAAATAAAAATCACGTAAGCTGTCTCAACAGCTCCAACCTAACTTCTACAAAGTACAAATATCTCTCTGTCTCGCCTCCTCTGCTTTTAACTGACATCCTAGTTCACAAGTTTAGTTGACGTCACACCTTTAAAAAAAAATAAAAAAAAATTTTAGTTGCCTAGTAGTAAATTTTAGAGCTTTTTTTTGGTATCATTTAATGTTCTTTTGCAGAAAGTAATAAAAGAAAGAATTTAGTAATACCATAAACATTACAGATCGAAAAATGTGCAGTCAAACTGCCATGCTCCTACTGAAAAAAGGTTTTATGAATTATAAGAATTATTTCGGATGTCGAACAAAATTTATGTCCACATTTTCATTAATAATTAATGATACCTACAGCATTGGACTAAGTTTGTTTCGTGGGTTTATATTTTTCTCCTTCAGTAAACTAAATTTTAAATTTGTGTCCAAAATAAGAACGAATTTATGACGTTTAATTTTGGCAAAAAGAAAAGTCATCATTACATATGTTTCATAATATGATGTGTATAGAATGTTTACAAAATTAAGATTTATAGCTACTATCCATTTGATTTTGATTTTACCCATCTTTGCAAAATTTTGGATCCAAAACTTATATACAGGAGGCGATGAATTCAGAAAAGAGTTTATCTTCACTAATTTCAGATGTCTTAGGCAAAGTTGTTTAACTAGAAAACTCGAAATTAGTACATGGTAATTAACGACCATAATCAAATCAATGTATATGTAAAACAAGACTAAACCAAATGCAATTATAATACGCTCAAAAATACATCTCAGATCACAGTTGATTTTAGCTTTCAAATGGCTCTAAATGAACAGAACAAGAAGCACATGTGTGATGGGGTCACATTCCCAAAAATAATTTTCACTAGTTAAACAAAGCTCTGAAGAATTAAAATATGGAAGCATGCAGAGGTCCCAGAAGCATTAATACACAAAACGAGTAAGGAACACCATTTATGAACAAAATATACAGTTTCCGACGAATTTAGGCTTGTTTTCATTTACTATAAGCATAAGATCAATCAACGAGCTATTGAATGTTATTTACTTGACTGTATATGATTCATCTTGCACCATCATCGTATTAGTGAAATTAGCATATGATTAATATATGGATACATTTCACCCATAACATTAAATAGACAAATATAATTATTTTTGTTTAAACAAAACAAATATAATTTAGTTTAGTGTCACTAGCTACTTCTTAAAAGAAATTGCATTTTCTCCCCAAAAGAAAAAGCTGAGGCATTGTTTTCAATTATCTTTTACAGATTTGGAGAGAGACATCAATCAACTAAAAAATATGAACCAAAAAAAATGTGGATTTGTTTTTCATTATTACGCCAATATGTGTAGGATTAATGACACGAATACAAACATACAAAACCATTGCATAATATATAGGCATGAGAATGATCATGATCTCAACAATAACATTTGATTATGAACTAATAGATACCCTTTATCCTCCTTTAAATCACCATCATCAGTTTCTTTCTTTTGTTTAGTGAGATCTTTTTTTTTTTTGGTCAAAGGTTTAATGAGATCTTGACATCTTTTATACTAAAATCATGAATCATTAATATGATGCGTATATATATAGTTGTGTGTATATATATATATATAATCATTTACAGTCATTTATTTAAATAATCTCTATCACGTACCAAAACTTGTATATCATTAGACTCTTTTTTAGGTTTATGATGATTACGTGATCATTTTTTATTTTCAGGTAATGCATGATTACGTGATCACGCATGCGTGCTCTCCAACAATGAACTTAAGAAGGGTTGAAATTAATGTTTGTCTTTCGATTGATTCATTTTCAACAATTTTCATAAAATTTGGGTATTTATAATTTCTCGAGTACGGCTCAATTTGTTTGATTACTGAATTATATGAATTTGATGATTTGTTTTAATCCGCTCAATTTTTATGATATAATTTCTCGAGTACGGCTCAATTTTCAATGATTTGTTCGAGTATGGGTATTTATGATTTGTTCTAATCTATATATGCCGACTATAATTAGATAAAATACAAAAAAGAAGATAAAATGCATGAGAAAAAGATTAAAAAGGAAAAGCAAATATAAAGACCAAACTATATTATACCAAAAAAAATAAAAGAAGAATTATTTTTTAGCTTTAGGTGTGATAGCTTGAGAAATAAGATAAGTATAAATTTTAGTCTCATATATATATTTTTTTTAATGTTCATCTCCCTTTCAACATGTTGTACGAGAGAGACCTTTTCGCTTTATAAGGTCATGTGATCAATCAACGTATTAATGCATATACAATTTATCATTACTTAGCATCTATATATATTTATTACCTAATTTTAAAGATATACATGAAAACTATATGTTTACAAATATCAGTAACAACTAATTCAATGTGAAATAATATTTTTGAAAATATTATTTACATTTCATAGTAAAATACGCCTAACATATATACGATCAACAAAACTATCTAGATAACCAATTTTGTTTGGTTGGATGTCATAGTGTCTTCGCTGGTCACATGAAAGTGAGTTTCTTTTTTTTCTTTCTTTCGCTTTTATGCTTTGACAGTTTTTGTTTTCACAACGTTCAACATTATCATAGCATCTTGGCATCTTGGAGAACTAAAGATGTGTAAATCTCATCATTTCATATCAAGAAAATAAAAGGAGAAAACGTGGGAACATTTTACCTTTGTCTAATAATTTGATAAAGAATTGCATACATAACATAGACGGTTATATCTACAAGAAAAAGAAAAAACACAACAAATAGATTTTAGTAAGTTAGATTTTACTCAAAATTAAATTACAACGTAATTAAATGTTAGCTGAAACATATAAAATCTAACTTTGTATTCTCTTAAGCAGCAATTGTGATTGTGATGGAAACACAAACAAAGGGAGCATCCATAAAAGCCATTCATGCTTAAATAAGAACACACGTAAAACTTCGACGTCATAAGACATGCATAACGGATACAATTTTTGAATGGAGTTGGTAATAGGGATTTGGAAAATTCAAATTATATAGAAACTTAAGTGACATGAAGTAGAGAGAAATATGATTTTAATTACACATGTTTCAAACATATTTAGTGAAAAGATCATATGTTTATCCTAAACTGATAACGATTTAGATATAGTTTCATTTTTGGAAGCAAATATGTAATTTTAAAATACTAAATTTCTTTTTCCTCATATCTATCTTACACTTTTTATTTCTTATTTTGAAACTGATAACAAGATAAGTCGTTCCACCAGTTTAGTTTTGGCTATTATAATTTGGTAAAACATATTTTACACATACCTGAAGTTTTTATGTTTACAATCTTAATCCAATTTCTATACAAAACTTAAGATTCCTTTATACAGTACGAACTGAATCATTAACCCAGTACTTGGAGCTTCCTTTAAGCACCTTTTTGTGAATATATTAACTAATCGTAAATGTTTTCCATTCACCTACCATAAACAGTTAATTGATTACTTGGAGTAAAAAAAATCGATGACATACATGTAAAATATATGTAATATATTGGGCATCAGGGCATGTATATATTGATAAGATTCGAGCATAAAACTCCCACACCTAACTCAAAGTCATCATCAAACCTATAAGATCTTCACTTCTTTTAATTTCCTTGTCTTTAATTTATCTTTAAAAGGTAATTATATTTCTATCTTTCTGTTTAATTATGCCCTTTCAATCATTTGAGTTACTAGTTTCTACTAACTGCAGTTTTTACTTTTATTTTTCTGTAAAAATCTCACAAAAGTACAAAGGAAGAAGGACGGACGAGAAGAGAAACCCTAACATGCATATGGGACAAAATAAACCAGTCCAGAAAAAGTCTCCATTATATGAAGAAAGTACTATCATTTTTGCTTCAAGTCAAAGTATGTTTGTGTGTAATATATTTATACATTTATAGTAAGTTTCTTTCTTGGTTCCAAAATTTTGCTACCAGAAAAATAAAGGACTACAATTTTTTGTGAACAAGTAAACATGAATAGCGTCATGACTCAACGACCTATTAAATATACATCTCTTTCACTAATATTACGCTTATAATTAACAATGTTCAAGGGTGGAATTGGATTTTTGCATTTAGATTATAAGTTCTTTCAAATAATTTTATTTTGTATGTAGATGAAAAACTTGTTGAGATAGAGAAAGAGAAGAGACTTGCGTTAATAGATGCATGGGAAGAGAACGAGAAGGCAAAAGCTCAAACCAAGTAAGATTTGCCAATCCAAATATATATAATCCTTAGTTATTAATGAGGCTAGCTAGAACCATAAAGATCAACATTGTTCTGCATTCAAAATTACTAACAAATATCTCACAGAAATATTGACGTGACCATAATTAAACTCAAAACATACAGTTATATATATGTCGCAAGAAATGCGAGATTACCCGTTTTTATACTTTATATTATCAATATAATATTTACATTTTGTTATTTTGAATCAATGAAAGCAGGGCTTACAAAGAACTTTGCTCGATTGAATCATGGGAAAACAACATGAAGACAGCTCTAGAGTTAGATTTGAAGAAAATGGAGGTATATAGAGAATTTTAGCTATATCAATATATTTTCTCTTTAACTTCTTTTAGCTATTCAATTTATTTAACGTTTATAGTGAAATACAAACAATATCATAGAAAAGTACTTTTATTTATAACTTTTATTCATATAGTCTCTCCTCTATGAATGCACATGTGTCTATGTTATATAGTTTTACTACGATAATTTATTTCTGTTGATTTTTTTTTCAGGAGAATTTACAAGTGGAGAAAACTGAATTCTCAAAAAAATTCAAGAAAAAAATACCTGAAATTGAGAAGATTGCAGAAGCCAAAAGAGAAAAAATAGAGAAACAAAAGGAGCAAGAATCTATCAAAGTCGAAAAAATAAGTGAGAAGCTAATTGCAACTCCAAATGCCTATCCACCCAATACCAAAACTTGTGGATGTTTCTAAAACATTTTATATCCTCCTTTCATGGGTCAATTCTCGGCCCATTAAATTATCTTATTGGGCTTTACTTGTACCCAAACATATTAACGAAAAAATCTGTGTAATGTGTGAACTTTCAAGCATCAATGATCAATGTTATCATTCATGTGTGTATTTAATATGACTCTATGCATTCATATGCCCAATTAACTCACAAGCATCAATGATCAATGTATCATTCATATGTGTATGTAATATGACTCTATGCCTGATGCATTCATATGCTCAATTTCTCTACTAATACCTTTAGTTGTTGTAGATAAGATGTTCGACAAAATGTGTAAGTGAAGTTCTTAGAAGTGGTTATGTATTAGTTTGCCTTGGTGTTTGGTGCCACGTCATCAGGTTTGGTCGTATCAAGCTAGCTGGGTCGGGTTGAGATTCGGGTTAACGGGTTGACCCAATTACCCATTGGTCGCTTTTTCTGATTTCTTCTCTTCTCACAGTGCTCTCACCTAACGCAGATTCTTCTTCTCTACCATATTCGTTGAAACCAGAGAAGATGGTGGGTGTGTCGCCGAAGATCGCTCCGTCGATGTTGTCATCGGACTTTGCAAATCTTGCCGCGGAGGCTAAGCGGATGATCGATTTGGGCGCCAATTGGCTTCACATGGACATTATGGTAACAACCTTTATAGCTTCTTCTTCTTCTCCGAATCTCAATTTTTTGATTTCACTCAATATATTTACTTACTTGGTGCTATAAAGGTTTCACCTTTGATATGAATACGATAAAGAATTTGATTCTCAATCACTATGCCTCATAGTATTATCTCCACTCTAGGATCTGGTGTTGAATGTTGTGGAATTCAAATGTGAAACTTGTATCTCTGCTCTTAGAATGAAACAACAACAAAGAAGCTGACTCATATGCTAACCTTTGCTTGTTTCATACTAATGATTTAGTCTGCTGTTTTCTCATTTGCAGGACGGGTAAATTTTACTGTTTTTAGCTGTGTTTTCATTACACTATGGAGTATTAGCATCTGGTTAGTATAATTCTGTATTACTCGGGCAGGCATTTTGTTTCTAACCTAACGATTGGTGCTCCTGTCATCGAGAGTTTGAGGAAGCACACAAAGTAATGTTACTCCTTCCCTTTGAATTAATAACATGTGACATGTTCTTCAAGTGAAGTGATGTCTTTGAAAACGTTTTATCTTTCCCTTTTATCACAGTGCATATCTTGATTGCCACTTAATGGTGACGAACCCCATGGATTATGTGGATCAGATGGCTAAAGCTGGGGCGTCTGGTTTCACATTCCACGTTGAGGTGGCCCAAGGTATATATATAGATAGCTGTTTCCCCCACACCATCCTTCAACTTTTTCTCATCTTTATGATCTCGACTTGTATTATTCGCTTACTTTCAGAGAATTGGCAAGAACTTGTGAAGAAGATTAAGGCTGCTGGGATGAGGCCAGGTGTGGCTCTAAAGCCTGGAACACCTGTTGAACAAGTCTATCCTCTGGTATTGAATTATCGAAATTGCTGTTTGGCCAGAGTGCGATTGGGTTATTATGCGTGCTTGACCTATCTATGACAGGTCGAAGGTACAAATCCGGTCGAAATGGTTCTTGTGATGACTGTGGAGCCTGGATTTGGAGGCCAGAAGTTCATGCCCAGCATGATGGACAAGGTTATGTTTCCAACTCTGGAAATCAAAATGTCATTTGCCTATTGAAATCCCCTCGTAACCTTAGTTTTCTTTATTCTTGATATAGGTCAGGGCATTGAGGAACAAGTACCCAACACTTGATATTGAGGTAAGTCATCTCAATCCTACAAGTTCAGACAGTGTTTGATCTTTCCTTAAACTGAGTCCTATCTCCTGGATCAGGTGGACGGCGGCTTAGGCCCTTCCACAATCGATGCAGCAGCTGCAGCTGGAGCCAACTGTATCGTCGCAGGAAGTTCAGTGTTTGGAGCTCCGAAGCCTGGGGACGTCATATCCCTTTTGCGGGCTAGTGTTGAGAAAGCACAACCCTCCACTTAAGGAAGTTGGTGCCCTAACTCTATGAGCCAAGGTCTTAAGCTAATACTTTTTTATTTCTTTGAAATGGAATAAACCTTAGATCTTAGTTACTTGTTATACAATTAAAATGTGTCTGAGAGCTTTTGCCCTAGCGATGAAATTCCACAAGAAAATCACCGGAGATAGAATTTTTTGTTAAGAAATTGTTTATTATGTAGCAGTTACATTTTAGTCTATCAGACTTAATTAGATAATCCAGACGATGGTACAACGACGATGACTCAAGTTCCGAAAACTCAAAATTCCAAGAGATGTTAAACTTTGGAATTCTGAAATCAGCAACTTCAACTTCATATCTCGTAATGTGACTATCTATCATAATCATTGACAAGACTATCCAATCCATCATTCTAGTCGGGAAGATAGAAATAGATTGAGAATTTTCGTTTGGTATCATCAAGGCCTTGTTGGTATGGTAGTCCAAGGACCTTGAAACCATCGCAAGCCATTATATATTGACTTTCATAGCTTCTCATGAAAGGCACATGTACTTCTTTGCCTTGGTGAAACTCGTTGTCTTTGGTTGAAGACTTGTCAAATTTGTTTTCCCATGCTCCTTTGAAGTACAATGCGTTTCCATAAACCTGAACGGTTTCGCTTTTAACGGATCCACGAGGAAGAAGGTCTATGATGAGACCATTGGTGTGATCGGAAGCCCACTTATTCAGCTCTTGACGCACTTGTACAGCCTTCAAAACAAAACCAAAAACCATGTCAGAGAGGATTATTATAAAACTACAAGCCTTATGTTTAACAAATATCTCAAAACCCTAAAATATTCTTAAAACATTATAATAAAGTTGAGCAAAAGTAGCCTTAAAAAATTTCTCCAACAGATCCTTTAAGGAGGGATCAAAGGGGAGTGATTGCAGAGATTTTGGGGCCGCCCTTCTTACTAGACAGCGTTAAGCTTGTCGGAGCCAGGACTATCAAAATCGACTATCGATTTCCATTTCGTTTTCATTGAAATCGCATCTGCATCTTCTTCAATCCAATCTCTGAGCTCGTTATCACCACCACCACCGTCTTTCCTCTCCGGTAAGTTGTCTTGGGTTAATTTTGTTCATCGCCGATGGGAATATCAGATTTGAGCATTCATACTCTGTTTTAATCTTCACAGTACCGTTTATGTTCTCCAATTCGAGCTTCTGGGATCATTGGATTAATGGAATCTTTGAAAATAGTCTGAATTTGTTATGCTTAAGTCTTGTATTTGGTATTTTCTCTTAGCCCAAAGTCCAAATGATAAATGGGTCACGATTTCTTCTTTTTAAAAATCTTTGGATCTTCATAGCTTTACAAAATCATATACTTGCATTGTTATCAGCTCTAGGATCATAACCAAATAATTTTTATCAGTTTTGTTAACTCAGAAACTTGTACAAAGCTTCGTAGATTCTTCTATGGATACAGATATGCATACAAGCATGTACTATGAGTCTATCCTTCCTTATAGCTTTGCTTTTTGGAGTCATCCAAGTGAAAACTTGTGTTTTTTCCCCCTTAAATGTTAAAACCACTTACCACAAAATGGTTTTACTTAGTAGACTAACAATTGTTTTTTTCTCTTTAGCTGTTCCTTGTTGATCCTGTTTCTGAACTTAATCTGTATTCATAAGCCTTTTGTTCATTGGTTACTTAATTCTTTTTGATGGCTGCTCTGTTGTTTCTTTAGATACCGGTGCGGAAGTCTTGTCCCAAAATGTCTATCAGGAGGCCTCAAATCCCTCGGCTTCTTCTTCAAAACGTCTCTTGCATGAGAAACGCGCAGCAGATTCTAAGACACGTGAATGTATCTCTTCATGACGGTGGTGCACTTGTCTTAACTGGAACAAACGGATCCGGTAAATCAACTTTCTTGAGAATGTTAGCTGGATTCTCAAAACCCTCTGCAGGAGAAATCCTTTGGAATGGTCACGACATCACACAGTCAGGAATCTTTCAACAATACAAACTCCAACTCAACTGGATCTCTTTAAAAGACGCCATCAAAGAGAGATTCACAGTACTCGATAATGTCCAATGGTTTGAGCTTCTCGAGAATAAAATCGGCAAAGCTCAACCCGCGTTGGAGCTAATGGGGTTAGGGAGACTGGTGAAAGAGAAATCGAGAATGTTATCGATGGGTCAGAGGAAAAGATTGCAACTTGCGAGGCTCCTCGCTATCGATAGACCGATATGGCTTTTGGATGAACCATCCGTTGCTTTGGATGATGAAGGTGTTAGATTGCTCGAGTATATTATCGCAGAGCATAGGAAAAAAGGAGGGATTGTGATTGTCGCGACTCATCTTCCGATAGACATTGAAGATGCTATGATCTTGAGGCTTCCTCCTAGGTTTCCAAGGAAAATGACTTTGATTGATATGCTTGATCGTGCAGACATTTCTTAGTAGAAGAATCAAAGAGAGTTTATAACTGGGAGTGTTTTATTTTGTACTGTGTAATGGAATGTTAGTTTTGTCAAGAAAATTGGTTAAAAATATTAAAAATGAGCAAATTCAGATTACCGTTAGAATGTTATGTGCTAAGTCATTCATTACATTATTAGGTGACTTCATAAATTCATCCTAAAAATGAATAACTTAACTATAATTTTTGGAAAGACCAAAAAATCTTTTGTTTTTGGTGAAACAGACAAATAAATCTGTGCTCTGAAAAGGTAATTACGCATTCTAATTTTTAAAAATTGCCACAGATTAAAGAACCAATAATAAAACTTTTATGAAAAGAAGGAAACAACGAATAGTGGTCGCTCTTAGGATTTGGCACGAGTCAAACGTATACGTTTGTACATTGACCTCTCTCTTATTGTTCTTATTTCTATGTCGTGTCGTGTCTGTTCTTAAACTCCATCCATCGATAACTGAAACTAAGCATGAGCTGTTTTTTCTTATACTGACGAAAACACCCTCAAGTCATTTTCGTTCTTCAGTTCTTCTTCTTCTTTTTGATTAAAGACCCCATGAGAAGTTTAAATTCTCACTGACCCATTTGTTTTCTCTCAATCTTTTGCAGAACCCTGAACCAAATTTTGCATCTTTCTCTTTGAATTTTGTGTCTTTCTTTAATTCTTTGGAGGGGTTTTTCAAAAGCAACAACCTTGAAAAAATGGGTATGGGCACAAGCACTTTCGTTATCAGATGGGTCAATCTTCTTACAATGGTGAGCTTAAACCTCTTCTTCTCCACTTAGTTTCTAATTCTGAGAACCGCATTTGACCGTCCTTTGATTCCTCTTTAATGGATTTGGTTTGTTGGATTAGAATCTGGGATTCCGTACAACTTAGTTTATGGTTCTGTGTCTCATGAAGATTCTTAGTGAAATTCCACTGCTTTAGTTGTAATGATGTGCAAGTTTCTACCTTTTAATGTTGATTGTTTCTGCAACTTTATAGTAATTTATGTGTATTACTACTTTTGGTGAAGCTATTGGCTGTGGCAGTGATAATATTTGGGGTGTGGATGAGTACACACAATGATGGTTGCAGAAGGTCACTTACATTTCCAGTTATAGCTCTTGGTGGTTTCATCTTCTTGATGTGAGTTTACACTACTTTCACAATTGGCATAACCCAACAATGGTTCTTGCTTATGTTTCTTTTTTTGTGTGTGTGTGTTTACTTATTGTTCATGAAATGTCTATGATCTGATGCTTTTCAGATCCATAATCGGATTTCTTGGCGCGTGCAAGAGAAGTGTGGCGCTTCTTTGGATTGTATCCTTCACTTGCCATGTTCTGTTTTCTGTTTCTTTTGTTGGAAACTTTTGAATTTTAATCTTCCTTGACATGATTGATTTTCCTTTGAAGTATCTTGCCGTGCTCCTGATCGTTTTGATCGCGATTCTTGTCTTTACCGTACTGGCGTAAGCCTCATCTTCCTAATGGTTAATCGTCAAAACTCAGCTGTTGAATCATTGAAGATCTCAGCTTTTGTTTTACAGGTTCATTGTAACAAACAATGGTTCTGGCCATACTAACCCTGGTTTAAGGTAACTATAACTTATTTCTCTGCGGTTACGTACCAGTTTTCATGTGTAAATTCTTGAAACTTTCTGCATAAAATCAGGTACAAGGAGTATAAGCTGAATGATTACAGCTCATGGTTTCTAAAACAGGTACTATAATTTACAGTGGCACTGATATAGAATAGAAAAAACTTGCTTTCAATTTCTCTTTTTCTAATTCTTGATGTTTCAGCTTAACAACACCAGTAACTGGATAAGACTAAAGAGTTGTCTTGTTAAATCCGAGCAATGTCGGAAGCTTTCCAAGAAATACAAGGTCTATTATCTTTCCACCAACAAAAAGATGCCTTATATTATTGAATATTAGACACTCATGATCTCTGAAATGATCTCAGACCATCAAACAGTTGAAATCCGCAGAATTAACCCCGATAGAAGCTGGATGTTGTCGACCACCATCTGAGTATGTATATCTATGTCTCTTCTTGTTATTTGTTGATGTTTTGAATCCGCAGAAATATCGAACCGTCTCAATGTTGTTTTTATGCCAAGGTGTGGTTATCCTGCGGTGAATGCTTCTTACTATGACTTGAGCTTTCATTCGATAAGTTCTAACAAAGATTGTAAGCTTTACAAGAATTTGAGGACTATCAAGTGCTACAACTGTGATTCTTGCAAGTAGAGCCATCAACTTGCCCCCTTAAAGCTCTTTTGTTACAACAATTGTGTCATTCATTTTCAGATGAGACTAACTATTCTTTTCATTTGATTAATATCCGCAGAGCTGGAGTTGCTCAGTACATGAAAACCGAGTGGCGACTTGTTGCGATCTTCAATGTGGTCCTGTTTGTTGTCTTGATAAGCTCTCTTCTTAGCACGAGATTTGACTCTGAACAAAGTTTTGGCCTTTTAAACGGTTTAGTGCAAATTTCCAACATAACCTTTAAAGATTGCCAAACCACAACAGTACCAAAACAGTTTTAAAAAAAAAAAATTTGTGGATCTTGAAATGTTCTTGTGAGAACTGATTTATTTGTTTTCTTTTCAGTCAATGGTTTACTTTGTTGGATGCTGTGCGAGAAGAAATGCTGCTAGTTACCGATCCAAAGCTTAGAAACCGAAGCCCGGGTTAAAGAAAACACTTCACCGGATTCTCCCAAGCTACAGATGAATCACATTCTCTTCCATGTTGGTGAATGCTTCCAAGAGAGACACAAGAGCAACAACTTCTCATCGTTCTTTTTACTCTGTAATCTATATGTTGTTGAAACAGAGCAAAAATTTGATCAGATTTTTCACACAGAAAACATATTTGACATCAAAATCTACACTTTTTATCTTTTAAGAGTAAAAATTTAGTGAGCTAATGCATAACAGAAATTAAAAATTTATGATTCCATTCTTTGCAATTTACGGGTTCAATTAATTACTTAATCCTTATTCTCATGAAAATCAGACCGGGTATCAAACCGGATTTGTGGTTAAATTTTGGTTATCAACCGGTTTCAATTGCATACCGCGATTTTTTATATCTCAGACCGGATATATCAGTGAAGCGTTTACAATTACTGCCTTAAACCCTAAAACCTCAGAAAGAAAAAAAACACATTTCCTCTGCAAAAAAGAGTCACCGGAAAATGTACTCGTTAATTCTCCGGGAAAGATCTGGATCCATCACAGGGTCCTTATGGAACCGAATATCCTCTCGGAACATGGGTGGTGGTCCGAGAACCTTCCCTGGAGGACTAAACAAGTGGCAGTGGAAACGTATGCACGAGAAGAAAGCTAGAGAGAAAGAGAACAAGCTCTTGGATCAAGAGAAACAGCTTTACGAAGCTCGAATTAGGACCGAGATCCGAGCTAAAATGTGGGGAAATCCAGATTCTGGTGAGAAAACGGCGAAATCGAAGCAGAGTCATGGACCAATGAGCCCGAAAGAACATATCAAAACCTTGGCTGATCGGTTTATGAAAGCTGGAGCAGAGGATTTTTGGAACGAGAACGATGGTCCGGTGAAGAAATCAGATCAAGGGTCGAGATCAGGTTCGGATTCGATTGATTCTACTTCTAATTCGCCTATTGATGTGAGGAGATTAGTTTCTGCGACATGTGATTCTATGGGTAAAAATCGTGTTTTCGGTAGTAGTAGGAGAGGTTTTTCGAGTATGAGTAGATTTAAGAGAAATGAGAGTTCTTGTGATGAAGGAGATGACTTTGATGCTAAAAAGCTAGATACTTTGAGTCCTTTTTCTCCTAAATTTGCTGGTACCAAGGAGAAAGTGAAGAGCTCGAGGAGTGTTGTTGGAGTTATAAGGAACAAAGGTTTGTTTGGAAGAAGGAAGTTTAGGAAGAACGATAGTTCAACTGAAGAGGATTCAGATGAAGAAGGCGATGAGGGAAAGATGATAGGTTGGATGGATATGAGGAAAACGGGAAGCAGTGCGTCGTTAGGGAACCACGATATCAAGCTGACGAAAAGAGTGAATCGTAATGTCACGGATGAAGAGCTTTATCCTCCTTTGGATATTAATACAGTTAGAGAAGATCTCAGTAAAAGAAAATCTGTGGATAATGTAATGGAGGAGAAGCAAGAGCCTCATGACTCGATTTACAGTGCAAAAAGGTATTTTAAACTGGCTGTGTAAAGGAATTTGATTTGTCAAGTTTAAATCTTGATGAACTCTGTTAATGGTTGCAGATTTGATGAGTCTTGTATATCTCCTTTGACGCTAAAGGCACTTTCTGCGTCTGGCATTCTTAAGATGACTAGAGTACAGGATGCCACTCTCTCTGAGTGCCTAGACGGTATGTATTCTTCTAGTTCTTTTCTGATTACTCTGCTGGTTTTAGTTTCTTCTTTTGGCTCAAATGGTTAGCATTTGACAACGTATTATCTTTTATATAAAGCAGGTAAAGATGCATTAGTCAAAGCCAAAACTGGGACGGGAAAGAGCATGGCGTTTTTGGTATTTTACAATCCCTTATCCTGAGATTATGCCTTAGCTTTTGTTGTTTCTTAAGATAACGTTGTAAGATTGAAAAAAAGCTTCCTGCAATTGAAACAGTTCTGAAAGCTATGAACAGCGGTAAGGGCGTTAACAAAGTTGCTCCGATTTTTGCTCTTATCCTCTGTCCCACAAGAGAACTTGCAAGCCAGATCGCTGCAGAGGGCAAGGCTCTACTCAAATTCCATGACGGGATTGGTGTTCAGACTCTAATTGGTGGTACACGCTTCAAACTTGATCAACAACGCCTAGAATCTGAGCCATGTCAGGTTTGACCAATCGTGATTCTCTGTTTTACAGGAATTGTTTATATTTCTAGTTGGTGTGGTCAATCTCCTTTTCTTTCCGTACCTTGTTGCAGATACTAATAGCAACTCCGGGAAGACTCTTGGATCATATAGAGAATAAGTCTGGCTTAACATCGCGTTTGATGGCGCTTAAATTGTTTATAGTTGACGAGGCTGACCTTTTGCTAGACTTAGGATTCAGGAGAGATGTCGAAAAAATCATAGATTGTTTGCCTCGTCAGAGACAATCTCTTCTCTTTTCTGCAACCATTCCGAAAGAGGTACAATTGCTATATAATTAACTTCATATATTCTTACCTTTAGCACAAAATCCAATGCGGACACACACGGCTAAAATTTAGATTAAATTCAGGTCCGTCGAGTCTCACAGCTTGTTTTGAAAAGGGATCACTCTTATATCGACACAATCGGGCTCGGTTGTGTAGAGACTCATGATAAGGTAAAATCTGAAGCTCTTCTTTTTGTCTCAAAAGCTTGTTACTTGAATCTGGTTATTGATTTTTTTTTGCTTTGGTTTCAGGTGAGGCAATCTTGTATTGTTGCTCCACACGAATCTCATTTCCACTTAGTACCTCATCTTCTAAAAGAGCACATCAACAACACGCCTGATTATAAGGTAAAACAAATCCTCTTAAACAATTGTTTTTTTCTTTCTTACCTTGGTAATTCTCATAACTATCCAATTTCATTCTCGCAGATAATAGTCTTTTGCTCAACCGGTATGGTAACATCACTGATGTATACTCTACTCCGGGAAATGAAATTGAACGTTAGGGAGATTCATGCTAGAAAACCTCAGCTCCATAGAACACGTGTATCAGACGAGTTTAAGGAATCAAATAGACTGATTCTTGTCACATCTGATGTATCTGCTCGTGGAATGAACTATCCAGATGTTACTTTGGTTATTCAGGTAAAGCACAAAGCGAACATTTTCATGCCAAAAAC
>Ga0041059_1000746_pt1 | contig 25417 bp, 25 predicted proteins | sample AraColnosormetaG_FD_56232 | JGI IMG/M metagenome (GOLD analysis project Ga0041059, IMG submission 56232) | Arabidopsis roots microbial communities from North Carolina, USA - Col MF nosort | ecosystem: Host-associated > Plants > Roots > Unclassified | place: USA: North Carolina | collected... | reverse complement strand
TTTTTTTTGTACCTATCTATCTTGGTTCTTTTTAGATTTTAGATAATATTACAAAAATAACTCTTTACCAAAATACGATAAAATAATTCCATTATTTTTAGAAAATTTAAGATTGAGGTGTTTGACTGTTGATAGATAATATGGTAAGATTGACTAGAAGCAAAAAAAATATATTCCAATTATGTCAAATTTTTGAAAAATTTAAGAAGTTCCATTAATTCCACGAGATGTAAATAATTTCAAAAGATGTTCGTTTGACTTTGACATTTTCCTCTTTGGCAAAAATTGTGATTGATCAATAAGTTAAGTCTCCAAGATATCCCGACAGACTGAACATCTAAAACGTTTAGGTATCCCAAAAATTATTTTTAATAACATTGTAAATTATATCAACATTTTTTATCCAAAAAAAGTATAATATGATTTATTTGTTAAACTATTATATTAAGATTTGAGTTTTTATTCTATTATTTAGAATTACTGACTATTATCCAAATTTTCTACAACAGTAAAAGTAATTTGTAGACTAAAAAAATATCTTGAGATGATTAATAAAAAAATATATTAGAAAAATGTAGACTTTAAAATGAAAAGATTTAAGAGACGTAAAAATAATAATTGGACAGATCAATGACGACAAATTAGTTACTACATTGAAAATCCTGGTTTTCATGTAGTGTATGCCGTCGAGCCAAAAAATCAAATAGACCGAACCAGTTCGGTTCAATCGGAAACCAAAGTCATATAAATATACCGCTTAGACGATTTCTGTAGGTCACACACCCTCAAGCTTAAACCCTAGAAATCGTAGAAAGGTGAAAAAAAGGCGGAAGCTTTACTAGCTTAACAATGGCTGAAGAACAAGAGATCGTCGATTCCCTGTCAGCGGAAGTGAACCCAGACCAGAAAGTGGACATGGAAGTCGAAACCGCGACCCCGAAAGCCGAGACCGGCGATGAGAAACGTGAGAGAGAGGAGACAGAGGAAGAAGAGAACGGAGGTGAATCGAAGAAGCAGAAGGTTGGAGAGGAAGAGAAGTCAGGTCCGGTTAAACTTGGTCCCAAGGAGTTTGTTACCTCTGTGGCGATGTTCGATTACTTTGTCAAGTTTTTACACTTTTGGCCAACTGATCTCGATGTTAATAAGGTAATACATATTTGGGTTTACTCTTCGTCTTTGTCTTTTGGCTTTGTTTATTGTAAAGTTTCAAATTTTTTGGAAATATTCATTCCTTTGCTCGAGACTTATATAGGTTAATCTAAGAGCTCTGATTGTGATTATTAAGTTCTGTGATGTGTTTAGGAAGATGTTTTATCAATGAATCTGATGATGATCGTGCTTTGTATTTAAACTAAAAGAAATTGAGAATTGGGTTCGCCTTTGTATTGGTCATATGATTTGATTTTGGATTCAGTGTTTGGTGTTAGAATTTTGTTTTTGTCTCAAATTAGTGGTTGTTTACAATGATTGTGGATATTGTATTATGTTTAGGGAGATGATTGTGGATATTGTATTATGTTTAGGGAGAGGATTAGTGAAGTGGAGATAGCTTGTAAATTGGACTCCTTTGCAGCTTTTTTACTAGTTGAAAAGTTCAAATGTATCGTGTTCTTACTGATTATATGATTGTGGATTGTGTGTGAATTAGAAAGTTTTTTTGGGTCTTGATGTCATATAATGGTTAGAAGAATGAAGTTAATGTCAAATTTTGAGGGCACAAATAAAAGATAAAACATTGCATAGTCATGTAATATATTACAGTTGTTGCAGTTTCTTTTGAGCTTCCAACTAACTAACTCGTTGTACTGAACTTTGTTCTGGATTGTACATTTCAGTATGAGCACATGGTGCTGCTAGATCTGATTAAGAAGGGCCATTCTGAGCCTGAAAAGAAGATTGGAGGAGGAATCAAAACCTTCCAAGTAAGAACCCACCCAATGTGGAAAAGCAGATGCTTCTTTCTGGTTAGGGAAGACGATACTGCAGACGATTTCAGCTTCAGGAAGTGTGTTGATCAAATCCTCCCATTGCCTGAAAACATGAAGACTCCTGGAGCTAACGGCAATGGACATGGTGGAGGTCGCGGTGGCGGTGGTGGAAGAAGAGGCGGTCGTGGTGGTGGTAGAGGAGGGAGATTCAGAAGATGAATATGCTGACACTTGATGCCTTATTTCAAAAGAAAATTTTGAAAATTTCAGATTTAGTTCTTTTGCCAAAAACTTTAAAAGTTATGATCTTGTCTAATGCAACTGCTTTTTGTTGGAGAAAAATTGTCAGTTTATATAACCCATTATTGCTGAAGAAGAAGAATATTGTCCCTACTATCTTGACAACATCAGAAAAAAACACAGACGCGTCAATAGAACTAAAAATCTGGTTGATCTAGTTTTTAAAAACCAATAATTCAAAAACGAAAAACTCAAATCAAAATCTAGATGAAAAAAAAACACTTTCCATTGATAGTGTAGTGTTGATCTGGTTGCTAAATGATAATGTTAAATAAAAAGAATTGGGGAAGTTATGAAAAACCGACATTTTGACTTTGGTAACTTACTGTGTGTGACATGTTCACCGTTTACGACCCTTCTAAGAGAAAGACAATGCCCTCAAACTAAAGCTGTCTTAAATCTTAACCCTGCTAAAAAATGATTACATGAAGTGATAACACTGGTTGGCACACGTCTTGGAATAATGGATTATTTTGAAACACATTATGAATTATAAAGAAACATTATCCGATATTCGGTATTCGGATTAATATTCCAAATTGTCTTCTTACACAATATACAAATAGACACATACACAAATTGTCTTTTGAAGATGCAACAAATTTTGTTTTGTTAAGCCTTCTTAGATTTAGGAAGCTTCTTAACTACGATCTTACTGCAACACAATCAGTTTGTGAAATCTATGATCTGACCAAGATGCAGGTGAGTAAGGGACCTACAGTAGAAGTTGACATGGAAAAAAGGCAGAGTTTGGTAAATCATAAAATGTGGCAGAGACCTTTTTGGTAATAGCCAATGAGAGAGCACCTCATATCTATTACCTTCTTCTGCAGTCTTCTTATCTTAACGTACAACCGTTCACTTAATGAAATTCGTCAATGGATGTTATATGGTTGTGAAGTTTTTTTTTTGTTTTTTTTTTTATAATTGATTTTCTATTAATGGTTGTGATTAATCTTTGTGTATAAAAGAAGGGTATATGTTTCTCCAAACCAAAAAGTGTAGATCGTTTTCAAATGAAGGATTTTTATCCTTCTACCAACCAATTAAGAAATTGCACGTAACAAGACAGCTCTCGTGTGAGCTGCACCAAAGCCATCCCCGCGATGCTGACATTTACCTACCCAAAAGTTTCTAAACAGTTTACATAATTGTTTTTTTTTCTTCAATTCAACAATAGATAGATAATTGTTAAGATATGTTAGAAATCTTATATCAGTATTATATATAACGAAGCGTGTTTATAAAAACACTTTTTCTGAAAACTTTATTGCATCCTCGTAGGAGCACTTCGTTTTTTATCGTTCAAACTTGTTATGCATTTGTTCCATGTATATAACTACATAAGACCTTTTTGATCTGTTTGGTTAACGGAAAGTTTAGTGAAAATCTAAAACATATAAAAAAATCGATTCTTCGAATAGTTTTGACAAAGTTTAAAGAAAATAACAAAAGATTATATGCTATGGGTTTTAATGGGGTTTGGGAGAAAAGTAAAATATCAGAGGCCACATAAACTTGTGGTCTAGAATCAAACCAAAATGCTGACCTGGCATCCACTTCACTTTTTAAAACGTATCAAAATCCCAAATCTCACGATTTCCAAACCAAAAATTTCCAAACTACCCAAACCCCCCACAAAACATCTTCGAAGAGAAACAAAAAAAAACACCCTGAAAAGAAAGGAAAAGAGACACAGAGAGTCAGAAACTTACGAGTAAAAAAGAGCACATCTTAGGAAAACGATAATAATGCTGGAAACTAAAGATCCTGCGATAAAGCTCTTTGGTATGAAAATTCCTTTCCCGACGGTTTTAGAGGTTGCTGATGAAGAAGAAGAAAAGGTACTCATTATTATGTCTACTTTTTTGTTTCTGAAAGGGCTGAGTATGTTTTGTTATATACAAGTATAGAGAAAATGAGTTTTGGTGTTTTGAAAAGGGTATTTGAGTTTTTGTTCATTTTCCCATCAAAGGCAACTGTTTTCTTTTTTTGGTATCGTTTTATATTCATAGTTGATGAATTGGTAAACTTTTTGGAGAATTCCTAAGAAAATACACTTAAACCATCTGTTTAATTAAAACTCTAGTTCTCTGTTGGTGAACCAGAGGTTGCAATTTGGTTTGATGACTTTTCATGAAACGAAAAAGCATATTCGTTTCTCCATAAAGTAATCATATTTTTTAGTGAAAAAGGTTGCTTTATAGTATACACACTGAAACCAATAAAGGTGAGCGAATTTAGACTTCTAACTAAAGCGTGTTCTTTAAAAGACTTTTTCCTCCACCAAAATTTCATCTAGAACCTTCTTCTTGAGAATCATACTCATTATAATACAAAGTTTTAAATTCATTTCTGTTTAACATGCTTCAAAAATGTTATTCTTTCTTTATTCATCATCCGTCCCTAATAATCCGATTTCATTGTCTTGCATCAGAACCAAAACAAGACATTAACTGATCAATCGGAGAAAGACAAAACCCTAAAGAAACCAACCAAGATTCTTCCATGTCCAAGATGCAACAGCATGGAGACTAAGTTCTGTTACTACAACAACTACAACGTAAACCAACCTCGCCATTTTTGTAAAGCTTGTCAGAGATATTGGACCTCAGGTGGGACCATGAGAAGTGTTCCAATCGGAGCAGGACGGCGCAAGAACAAGAACAACTCACCAACTTCACATTACCACCATGTGACTATCTCCGAAACAAATGGTCCGGTCCTTAGTTTCAGCCTCGGAGATGATCAAAAGGTCTCGAGTAATAGGTTTGGTAATCAAAAGCTAGTTGCTAGGATAGAGAACAATGACGAGCGCTCTAATAACAACACTTCGAACGGTTTGAATTGTTTTCCGGGAGTTTCGTGGCCGTACACGTGGAATCCTGCGTTTTACCCGGTTTACCCTTATTGGAGCATGCCAGTGTTGTCTTCTCCGGTAAGTTCAAGTCCTACTTCTACTCTTGGTAAGCATTCGAGAGACGAAGACGAGACGGTGAAGCAAAAACAGAGGAATGGATCTGTATTGGTTCCAAAGACTTTGAGAATTGATGATCCTAATGAAGCTGCAAAGAGTTCGATATGGACAACACTTGGGATCAAGAACGAAGTTATGTTCAATGGGTTTGGTTCGAAGAAAGAGGTTAAGCTCAGTAACAAAGAAGAAACAGAGACCTCACTTGTTCTTTGTGCAAACCCTGCTGCGTTATCAAGATCAATCAATTTCCATGAGCAGATGTGATTGTATACATATGATATATACGTGTATGTATGTATAGATGTGGTGGAAGATTAAGTTAGATCCATCAAAATCTGACTTTTTTGTTCTTTCGTTGTGGCTTACATGAAGCTTTATAATAGCTTTTGTACCATATACTTTTTAGTCTTTTAAGTTTGATTTTTGTTGTAAGATTAAATACGATGAAATAAAAGTTCTTTTTGACCGTTATCTTGCATTCAAATTAAATACGCTGTTAAAAGCTAACAGTAAAAATATAAAAAAACTGTTGTGAGATTTGAGATAGACATCTGATTTACTTTAAACACGAGTGGATAAGTAAAGTAAGATAAGATAATGTAAAAAGATTTCTTGAATTTGACCTCTTTTGTGCGATAACTAACAGTTGTGTCATGTGTGCTGGTGCGGGTGGGCACGATAAAACAGCACAAAACATAATAATGTTGAATATGGAAAACAAAGCAAACAGCAACAAATAAAATAAACTATAATGAAATTAGATTTAATCAAGTTTTGCAGAGTTTTTAAATTATCGTTAGTTAATCTATTTACTTTTATTTTGACTTTCTTTGCAACTTAGCCCCTTTTAATGGAGTGTTGTATTTTAGATCATTTTCGTGTAATGTTTTTTTGGTAAAGTACATAGTATTTTTGGATAATAAATATCCTAGATTGATTAAAAAATTTAGTTCTTGGATAATTTGTTGACCAACCGTATCAAACGAATGTACTTTAACGAATACTTCTCTAATCAAAACCTGGTATAAAGGTTTTTTTAGATTAAAACGAGGAATATATGGAAAAAAATCAGAAATAGACGTCGAGACAGTCTGTATATAATCATTTGTTTGCTTATTTTTACTTCCTTTTAACTAATTATGCTGAAAAAGATGGATCATTGTGCTCCCAAATTCATTTATTTTTATGAACTTTGGTCTGTGTGTCTGATAGCAACTTAGATATTTTGGACAGCTCAACTAATATTAGCCACAAATGTGATTATCCTAAACCATTTTTTATTATTTCCTTTGAAATTGTTAATAACGTGGGACAGAGTATTTTTTTTGGCTGAAAGTAAAGAGCAGGACACGTTGCTTTTTCATTCTTTTGAATATAGACAGTATTATCTCTGCGACCCAAAAATATTCAATATCATAAATTCTCTAATTGTTCATACATTATTATTATTTTCTTTCCTCCACATATGGAACAAAATAAGAATGCATATATGAAACAGTATTTAACGTCGATCACTAGAGTCGATTTGAATCAAACAGCTTTGTAACCACGTTCAACCATTTTTCTTGGTTATTCAGATATCTTTTTTTTTTTTATGTCATTGAATTTGTGTCTTGATGTCATTGAATGTTATTGAATTTGTGTCTTCAAACAATTTCTGTAAATTTTATTATCTCATGTATTATTGCAAAAAAAAGGTTCAACACAAAGCACATAATAAATATTAAAGAAGGTTTTGATTTAGTAAAAAAAAAGAGACTTTCGATCACACATTAGAAAAAAGTGACATGAAAATGGAAGAAAAGTAGACAAATAAGCTGAAAAAGGTTCAAGTCCACTTTTTATTTTTTGATCAGAAAGTTAATTAAAAGGAAAACTTTGGGTGAGTAGACTTCCACACGAATGGCATCCTCCACGAGTATGACACGTGTAAGTAATCCGTCTACTTCGCCTTTATAGATGACCGGTATCCACCGTGTAAAAACAGAGAAAAGAGACAATGTTTTGTGTTTTTGACTTTTGGCCATTCATTAAGTAATTCATTCTTAAAAAAAAATTAGAGCCACTATTTTCATATTTTTTCCAGAGGATGAATCAAAGTGCAAAGAAATTAAAGCCACTTTCATATTACCATTGAGCCGTGGATTTATATCAACATAGAAATTTCAAAAGAGTTTATAACTATTTTACCAAAAAAACAAAAAGAACTATTTGAAAGCTCTGTGCATAATTTTGTGTGTTAAAAAGGTGAAAATTTATGGGCATCAATTTACATTCATATGCACACAAGAAAAAGACTGCAACAGAGGAGAAGAAGGTCTAACGAGTTAACTTTTTTGGATTGCTATACGTAGAGGTATATATGAATCTTCATATCCATATTAAAGTTGATTCTGTTTCTTTGAATATATATGTTTGGGTTTAATTCTTTCAAAACAGATGTTAAAAGCTTCCAGCTCAAACTTACTACTCATACCCATATACACAAAGTCATGGTCAGTTGATCACTTTCGATTAGCTTTCATGAAGGCAGCTCAAGTTCAAAGGAAGCAGACTTTACTGAGGTTCATAGCCTAATGCTCATCTTCAAGTGAATTCGATCCAAAAAAGATTCCAAACCATGTGCATCAACTATGAGGTTTCCTACCGGTACTTCCGTCGATAGAACCGAGATTTACTGCTTAAACCGATTAGCTCATCCACCAGTTACATACTGTTATTTAGGGCCCAAAGCCCATTAGTGCAAATAATTTATTAACATAAATGTAGATTCGCAATGTTAATAATTTAACTGATTTGTTGGCGGGATGAGCCAAGCCTGTGCAGTAGTGCAACGCATAGGCGACTCGTGAAAGTCCAGATAGCAAGCTATCTTAATGGGCTTTCCCCCTTAAAAAATAGAGTTAATATCGTGTGAGTCGATGACCCACATATCAGATATTAAACTGATAAGAACAGATACTACACTTAATCTTAGCCAAAAGGCCGAGAAAGGTATGAATTGATCTGTGAAGTGGTCTCGTTATTTATACTACTCCTCTTGTCTTCAACTCTTATGTTGTTAGCGATGTGGGACTTTGGAACGAGTTAAAAGTTAAAAACAAAACAAACCGCCTCTCTTTAATTGGGCTTTGCACGAGTTCCCCCAATCGGATTTTTAATCCACACGGTAGCCCATATAATATCAGATTTTGGTTTAGCATAACCGGATCAATTATACATAATCAAGAATAGTAAAGCTAATTAGACCAAGTTGAGCCGGTACCGAATACCTAATCAGAATTGTTTTTGTTACGATGGATAACAATCTTGCCGGCGGCAATGGTTTTGATCATGTGGTCCATTCATGTCGTAATGACTTTATATACCCGAATGTGAAAAAGATCATAAGCAAAGAGAATGAGAAGATAAAATTACATTTTGAAGTGAATGATGTGAACCCCTAATAAATTAAATCTCATTATCCCAAAGTTGTTGGATGGATTTGTAAGGGCTTGTGGTTTGATTAACAAGGAAGTCTCCTCTCATGATCTTCCATTCCTCCAAATGGTCAATGAGTGACAAGTCTTGATCATCCAATTTAATCTCTAAGGCTCTCTTGTTCTCTATCATTCTTGCTCCATTAAAACTCTTGACGATCACACTTGCTCCTTTTGACATTCCCCATCTTAGAGCCACCTTCATTAATAGCCATAAGTCAATGAAGTCTCTTAATCAACAAAAGAGGAAGGACCTTAAATTGTGGAGTTACCTGAGCAGGAGTGGCATTATGCTTGAGAGCAATGGATTTGATGATAGGATGTTCAATCACAGCCGTTGATCCCCAACAATTCCCTGGCCCACCAAGTGGGGAGTATCCACTTACATGGATATTGTTCTCTTCACACACTTTCCTTAGCTTTCTTTGTCTCCACAATGGATGCATTTCCACCTATACATGCATATATGAAAATATTTAGTTTCTTGAATTTCTCCAACAAGAAATCTTGGGTGTAATGTTGAATCCAAACCTGATTCACCGATGGAGAGACAGAAGCGAAATCAAGGAGATCAAAGATCTTCTTAGAAGAGAAGTTGCTAACACCAATAGATCTGCACAAACCCATCTCCAAGCATCTCTCCATGCCTTGCCAAGTTTCTTCAATTCCCAAATCTTTCTCAAACTCATCTTCCTTTGGTATAGGCTCACTAACTCCCGGCTTTAGCTTTATTGGCCAATGCACCAAGTAGTTGTCAAGATAGTCTAGACCCATTGTCCTATAAGTCATAAACAATGTGATCATGAGATTGATATCCCTTGATCTTTGTATCGTAAGTGAGTGTTTGTGTGTCTTACTTGAGAGTTTGTATGAGGGCAGAGATAGGGTCATGGTGATCACTAGACCATAACTTTGAAGTGACAAAAAGATCATCTCTTTGGACAGTCCCATAGGAGATAGCTTGTCCCAATGCAGTTCCAAGAGCTTCTTCTGATCCATATATCTTTGCTGTGTCAAAATGTCTGTACCCTATCTGCTTCCATTCCAATGAAAGATCTTATAAGACTATGGGAATGGTTTGATTAAGTTGTTTGTTATAATCAAAGTAAGTACATGAAAATTATGAACCTTAATAGCTTGATGGACGGCTGATATGGTGCTCTCTCGATCTTTTTGAGGACAATAAGTTCCCATTCCAAGCAATGGAATCGTCTCCCCACACCTGAGACGTGCCACGTCACTCCTCATCTTTCTATCTCTTTCTTTTCTCTTTATGATTTTTCTGTCCACTCTCTGTTGCGTCTATGACATGTTTATATAGGCCACTAAAAGGTCAACGAGCTTGACTTTTTTTTCGTTGTGACAACAATTATTATATGTAGAATTATATATGACCTATTTATGGAATATTATGATAGTTAATGTTTTTAGAAGTTTTTGAAATATAATAAGGCTAGGACTGTGGAGGTATCGAAGCACGAGAGTTTTCCATGTCTTGTGGGATTTTCTTAGCCTACCCAAATCCTAATCTCTCAAACCTCAAGATGATATCTTCTGATCTCAATAAATTTTCCTCATTAGTGTTTTGAGTGTTTCCAAAATATGGTTGCTATTACATTTTTATTTTGCAACTTGATCATATATTCCACTGGAATTGTACGTACAAGCTAATTACTTGTTTGTCAACTGTTTAATCTTTACTCATTTAACTTTTTATTGAAGTAATGATCTAGCATTATTTTCCGTAATAAATGACAACTAATAGCTCAAGAGTTTAAACTTGACCTTTATCGTGTCACAAGATTCATTATGGACAAAATATCATGCATGTTGTCTTCTATTTTATTGAAACCGGTAAATATTGGACTAGGTCTCACACCAATCTCGAACATGTGCGAAATTCAAATTATTTTCACTATTTAAGGCGTTGATAAGAGTTAATAATTATCGAATTATATAGTAGTAGTTAAAAGAGCTCGACACTAACATATCAACTAATCTGCAAAAGGATTATCTAACCACTGTTTTCTTTTTCAAAGATATACATGATATTAAGAATCAGCAGGAATAGATTATTAATTTTTTTTAGTATGAGTAGTATATTATTAGAATCACATTCACACTCGAAGAGGCGTTTCGTAGGATTAAAGTATAGTTGTGAATATATAGTATAAGATGTTAGAAAGGGCGGTTTGACATACGATTACTTGTCAATGATTTTATTTGAATAGAAAATTTCAAAGAGAGTGGAAGTCAAATCAAATGCGATTGCATGGAATCGACCGTTGGCTTACTAACCAAATTACAAATGAATTAAGCGTTGACAATTAAATTAATTGTCTAATCTCTTGATGGATAAAACTTAAATAAAATTAAATGTAATGGTGGTTCACGTAGTATTTTACAACAGAAGACAGTCATGTTCCTGCTTTTCTAGTGCACCGCCTAAAGATTTCACAAATCTTTTTCCATGTGATTTTTTTGTTTTCTTAGTCAATGTTGGGAATTTGCAGTCCTATTAGTTATTAATCTTTGCTTTGTAAACTAGAATTAAATGTCAACTACCACATACTCCTACTTTAATTTAATAGTTCTTTTCATCTATATTTTGACCTCTCACATTTTATATATTCGATAACCAAAATGTTTCTCTGTTTTCTAAGTTCTTTATAAAACATTTCTTCTCCAACCAATATGATAAAATATCGTCTATCAACCTTTTCGTGATTCATGCTAGAAATTTTCTTAAAAAATAAACTGAAACAAATTAGATCAAATGTATCTTTCTGTTGGTCGTTATTAAATTTGTGGCGGTTGAAACATAAATATCAGCATGACAAAATGCATTGTGATAGTTTATATTCCGAATCTTTTTACATAAAAAAACTGTGGTTTTTAATATGTAGTTCTCTTCAATACTACTAAACTAATGTATGTTGAAAACTAATTAATTGTACATTCTCCGCAAGTTATTGTTGCATCTCATCAGAAAATTTATGCTTGGCATCACTGCATATTGTTGACTTTTTTTTAGCCTAATTTTGTGTTAGTAGCGCATGCAAACACTCTATTGGTAGATCATTGACGAAATCGTAAACAAACTTTTACAAGATAACTTTTTTTTTGAATAATATCGAAACGAAATCCGTAAACAAAACTTTTAAGAAATAAAGCGTTTTAATTTGCGTCTTGGTTTGAACGTTTGGATCCCAAAAAATAATCTGTATGAACTATAGTTTTATTATTCATCATTTGAAACAATTTTATGATTTCTTGGTATTTCATCATTTTGAACAAATGATACCGTATGAAGTATAGTTTTATGTATGAAGTATAGTTTTATTATGAACTATATACAAATGATGAAATGACTTCTTGGTATCTCTGAAACATGATCTGTTGCTATGTAGCTTCAAGTGTGATCGCAGTGTCTGATTGCTGTCTCTAGTTCTATAATCAGGACCATATATTGCAAAGAAATTCAAGATTTCAAGTGCATTACATTGCATAAAGTGGTTGTACAACTCAGTCATATTCTACACAAAGATCTTGATTTTCAATACAAAGAAAATGTTAGACGGAAACGGCCAAATGGAATTGCAAAATCTGAATACTGATTGGATTGATCTAATGACGTATAAGCATATCACTTGGTCTGCTTTGTTACTGTCCTTTGGACTGTTGAAACTCCATCAACGAACTTTGTCCGGAAAAGAACATTGGCATTGTTGAACATTCCTTCTTTCAGCGAAACCACGATAAACTGTTTAAGCATCGAGTTTAAAAAGCAGAAAATGTTTAGAGACCAAAATTGGATTAAGTAAATACATAGAAGAGTATATTAGTAAGGCTTGAAATAGAGATTTAGACCTGCGAGTGAGGGAAATGAGCTCTTATCATTCTTCCTATGTTCTGTGTGTGACTGAGATCAAGAGCTGCATCAACCTGTATAATTCAAAATCATGAGTATTTTCTCTCTTCACTCGCTGATTGTAATGCAAAATCAGTGTTCCACATCGGAAACATAAACCAACCCTATAGATCTTCTATGATAATTTGAAATATCAATTGGAAACTGAGAAATCTGAAATTGAAAAGCAGAGATGTACCTCATCTAATATATAAAGAGGAGCCGGTTTGAAGAGAAGCAATGCCAATATTAGTGATAGCGCAAGAAGAGATCTTTGCCCTCCACTGAGTTCTGATAAAGACTGCTTCCAGACTTTTCCAAAGGCAACACGCACCTCAAGACCATCAAGGAAGTTACCGTCTTCAGGAGGTTCTAGTTTTGCCATGGTGCCAGGTAGTAGAGTTGAAAAGATTGATCCGAAATCCCTAATAAAAAAGAAGGATTTAACAAAGGCTAATATCATATTATCTTTTCAGACATTGAGGAATGAGATCATGAGCCTAAGAGCAAAGACAAACTCTTTGTTGGAGATTAGAAAGACACTCACTGGTTAACTTTAACCCAAGTAACTTTCAGGGTTTCTTTTTTCTTCTCATCAAGCTCCTCGATCACTTTCGTGATTTTTGATTTGTCATTCTAGGAAAAAAACCGAAAAAATTGTGTTATGATGGCACACGAAGCTATTGAAATACATTGCAAAGGCCCTCTGTCCTCTGTAACTAACCTCGATAGTATTTTTTTTCGATATCAGAGCATTGTATTCATCTTCTGCTTTCTCAAACATAGCCATAACCTTCTTGTTCACTCTTTTTTCCAAGCTTCATGAGGGAAATAAATAACCAGGAAAAGAAGAAGAATGCATGTCATATTGATATTTCACTTCAATGATGTGACGACAATATAATATAGGTTTCATAAAGATAAAACGTTAATTCTCATACACATACCCTGATTGATCTGATTGGAGCTTTTCAAGTTTTTCTCTGGCCACATACGGATCACAAGATTCAAAATCATAATCTGTCCCTCCTTTCCCAAAAAGTTGCTTTTCAGATGCTATCCATGTATGCTTCTCAACAAGTTTGTCTACTTTCACGGAACAGTCCTTGTGATCCGTTTCCATCCTTACGACCTATAAATAAATTGGAAGAGACAGTTGTCACGAAAAGTATATTCCTTGACATGCAGAAATTTCAGAAACTACTGAACTTTTCCAATTTTATATCAAAATCACGTTACAAGAAAGTCTTAATTTTCTATGCAATTACTAATTCACTCACCATCCCCAACAGCTGTATGTTACCCATTGAGACGTTTGAACTTTAACGCAATTACTGAACTTTCAAAATTTTAAAGAAATCCAAGGCAGAAACTCTTAATAGGCAAGATTAGTGAATACGAAAGATTTTTATACGAAGTGCAAGAACAGCATAAATCAGATTGGTAGTGAGGAAGAAACAAGCATGGCTTGTAGCTTTGCAAAACCTAGAAACAGGAATAGAACAGAAACAGAAAGTACCTCATTTTCCAATTTCTTTCTCTCAAGCTTCATGTCACTAAGCTTCTGCAGACACTTTTCCTGGTCAGTGACAAAACCACTTATCTGTGTATCACATTCCTTCATCTTTGCATGTATCAACTTGAGCTCGGCAAGAGACTCATCATGAATCTTCTGTAAGGCATCAACCTGCAGGGGAATCATATATTAACATGATATATTTCTTTATTTTCAACAAACTTCACCAAGAGTAGCAAAACTACAGCACCTTGGCTCGCTGCTCGTCTACTTCCGAAGTCAGAGTGCTGATTTGGGTTTCCAATGAAGTTAAGTGGCTCTCCAAGGACGATTGTTCTTGCTTCATTGCTTCTTCCTCCATCACAAGCTTCTCTTTTTCATTTTCATGACTCTATGCGCATGACGAACCAGAGACAACGTTACAGCAAATTCAAAAGAAGGCAATGCTTCCATGATAAAACTGGATAACCCAGGATAAGGAAAAGAAAAATGGATTCAAGAAGTTCAATGGCATGGAAGTAACTGACCAAAAAATATAAAATACCTTTAAATCTTTGGAAGCTGCCTGCATTTGAGCTTTGATGGTTTTAATATTTTTTTCCAAGTCCTTAAGTCTTCCTTCTCTGTTTTTGTCATGGTCTTTGATGGAATTCTCTAGTTTGGAAACAGCATCAAAACAATTTTTATAAGCAAGTTCCTTCTCTTTGATTTGGGATTTCGCTTCTTCAAGCTCTTCTTCAAGTTTTTTTACAGCTTCGCCAAGCTGTGTATACAACAGGTGATGGAAAGTATAAATGTATGTGATTCAAGTACCACAAAAAAACCAACGACGCAGATAATTTAGCTTGAAAGATATAGATAGAAGATGGAGATATAACCTTGTGATGCTCATTTTGTTCAGCCCTCTTCAAAAATAAGGACAAGTCATACGTCTTCAGCTCCAACTGTGCATAAACATCTGTGAATTTCATTTGAAGAGGCTGAAGCTCTTTGATCTGTCATGTCAAGATAAATCAGCAGTTTACGTTTAAAATACTGAAAGTACTTTATAACTGTGTGACATGAGGAGTCTAGAGAGAGCAATCAGAGACCATTACTAAGCTACTGCCTTATCATTTTCTTAGTAATTTCAAAATATGGCTAGCACCTGTTCAATTCCAAGTTGTATTTAGACTTATCACGGAAGAATAGGGGTTTACCTGTGATTCAACGTCAGCCAACCTTTTTTGGTGTCCTTGTAATTCTGATTCAGCTTCTGCCAGGTCATGAAGTTTCCTAAGGCGATCACCTCCACCCCTAAGGCAAAGGAAAAAAAAAAGACCAAAATACTTTTATAAGGAGATGACTCTCACTAGAGATATAAGCGTCCAAGAAAGAAAGACATACTTGCGACTCCCACCAGTAAGAAGACCACTTGGCTGGAAAATGTCACCTTCAAGTGTGACACTTGGAGTCCGAATATCCCGATTAAAAGCAACCTGCAGAAGAAGCAATGAGGGGCACATCAAAGACTGAACTCTAGAGGCAAAAGCAATAAATCAAAACTATCAAATAGTAGCTAAGACAGTGGGAATAAACTCAAGGTATATGTTGCACTTATAAGTTATAACCCCAACAAAAGTGATAAACTTTAGAATAGATTATCCGTCAAGAGTTACTAAAAACAAGCTTAGGCAATTAAAAAAATGTACACACCACATATTCCACGTAAAGATTTATATATAAGCTGACATCATCTCACAAGAAAGAAAAACTGAAGGCCCTGCCCACATATAATACTAAATGCTTAGGAAATACTTACTTCCTTTGCTACATCAGTAGTTTTGCAAACAAAAGTGGAGCCAAAAACATATTCCATGGCATTCTGCAAAATACCATGATTCACACAAATATGAGCTTGAACTTGAAATTTATTATGTATTCTTGAAAACTTGAAAAATAGAGGATTATATATCAGATTCATGTTACTCTGTGCAGGCGTGTACCTTTAATTCATCACTATAACCGACTAAGGAAAGTGCCAGTTCTGCATTATCCTTTCCAACCTGAAAATATATAATAAAAAATTAGCAATGAAAATGAAAACAAAGAGATTAAATCTAAATGGACCAAACAAAAGATCCACATACCAATCTAGCAGTCGCTTGCTGCACTCTAGGCTGAACAACGTAAGATTGGATTTTGTTCAGAGGTATAATTGTAACTCTTCTCCTAAGAGCACCGTTTTGAAGGAGCTGTTTTCCAGTATCTTCTGAGTCTACAACAACATCATACAACTTGCCACCAGCAGTAACCTGGAAACAAGAAGCAAAGTGACTTCAGGCAATTGAAATCCCAACAGTGTTTATTGTGAAATGATAAGATATCCAGTCTACCTCCAACGCTGTCATTGAGGACCTATCTTTTACTTTTATTAGTTTTGCGACCACACCTTTCACCTTAGATCGGTCAAAGTTCCTCACAGGATCGCTGTATGTAAACTGAAAATTTGCTAATTGAGCTGATAAGCCACGCACTTTATCTTCCAGCCTCTGCACAACTTCAAGTTCGGCTCCACGGTCCTAAATATATATTTCAGTCAGAGAAGTATACTTTCTGTAGAAAAAGACAAAATCAACTAAAGTGACCATGCTAACCTTCTCCAAAGCTTCCATTTGACCCTCGTTATAAGGAATAGATTCAAGTGCCTTTTTTACATGTTCCACATCATTTTTCCTAGCTCCAAGTTCATTCTCCACTTCAATGGCTTCTTCAAGTTTTGACATTAACTGAGACTTTCTCTCCTTTAGCTCCTTTTCACAGTGTTCTATTTTGGTTTTTAGCTGTTTCAACTCTGTTCCAGCTGTTCCAACAGCAATCTTTGCATCCCGTAGTTGATCTTCTAAGCATTTCTCTTCATCTCCACTACTCTTACCAGCTAGTACGCCCTAATAATCAAAGGACATAAAGCCAATTAACATAAAACGAATGGATATTATTTGGCATGGAATAGAGATACTTTTTTAGTGGTACTACCTGGTGTTCCTTTTCACACTCTTCCAATGTGGTGGAGAGTTCCTGGAATCTTTGTTTTAGGTCTGCCGCTCCTTCCTCAGACTTCTTCACAGCAGCGGCTCTCTCCTTTACGGATTTCTTTAAATCTTCTATACTGTGAACAATCTGTCAACACCAAGTAGGAAGTTATTTACGCCAGAAATAGCTGAGAATCTATAACATTCTGGCAACAGAAATAATTTTCTTCAGTCTCTAACCTTTTCAACATTCTCTTTTTCTCCCAGAAGGGTGTCCTCCTTGTTATTAAGTTTAGATGACTCACGTGTCATTTCTTGAGCCAGTGAATCCACTTTTTCTGACAGAGTTTTTACTTCTCCCCCCATACTGGCTTCCTTTGCCTGAGTCAGAGCTTTTATCTGTTTCTCAAATTCCTGTATTTCTTCCTGTGTCTTTTCTGTTTCCGCGTCAATCTTCCCGAGCTTCGCCTTCATTTCTCCAACTCCAAGAACAGCATTGTCTCTAATCTTCTCCGCTTGAACATATTCAAAGGCAATACAGAATCTCCTTAGTCGATCTAGCTCCGCGTTACCATTAGCCCACTGCATGTACTGTGATTTTTCTTTCCTCAACTTCTCGAGAGCCGGCAATATTTCATGATCAAGAAGCTTATTAATCTCATCAACCTTGGTCTGCTTTTTTTCAAGCGTTTTCAATGCAGCCTCTTTCTTGTTTTCATACATCCTTGTTCCAGCAGCTTCTTCAAGCATGGACAATATCTCCGGAGGCTTCATATTCAAAACTTTGGTGATACGCCCTTGCATGATGAGAAAGTGTGGATTGTTGACATTAAGCTGCACCGAGTGAAATAGATTCTGAACTTGACTTGGTTGTGCTAGCTTCCCATTTATCAAATACTTGTTCCTTCCACCAACTACAATCTTTTTAACACCAAAAGATACACAATTCCAAGTTAAAGTCTCAAATTTTGTCAAGCACATGAATTGATGAGTACAACAAAAGAGAAACAAAGAACATACTTGTCTAGTCACAGTAATCTCTGGATGTTCTTCGTAGCCGAGAGGGCTTCTGTGTCTCTCGGAATTGTCAAAGGTAACCGAGACAGTCGCCTTAGTAATCCCAGCTTGGCCTTGCTTATAGACGAGTTCCTGAAGATTAGCAGCTCGAACTTGCTGAAGATTGGTGATACCCAGAACGAAACAGATGGAATCGAGGATGTTGGATTTTCCCGAACCATTCAGACCCGTTATCGCGTTGAAATGTGGATCGAAACCAGAAACCACCGTCCTCGTCGCGTATGATTTAAAACCCTCCAAGCATATCTCCTTTATATGCATCTTCCTTCTTCTTCTTCCCCCAAATTTCCACTCACACTCGCAGCATATGCGACAAAACCCTAGAAAAAAGCGAGAAGAGCTCAATCGAAACCCCAGAAATTCGAATTCAAAATTGGAATCTAAGGTCGAAGGCACATGAAATTGAAACGTTGCAAGAGAAGAAGAAGGCGAATCTGAAGTCAATTTTGGTTTTTTAGTTGAAGATAATTAGGAGTCGATTTGGGATTTTGAAAACAAGGGCATTTCGATTTGGGAACACAAGGAGCGGGAAAGTGAACTTTGGGAACAGTTCTGAAACCTTCCACACCATTCAGAAGGTTTGATGGTATCAAATACATTCTGTACAATTTTATACATGTATACTTCATATGTTAACAACGATATCCCACTCTGCTTCACACCCACAAATTAATGGTTCATTCCTTGTTTGAATATGACTAATGAATGGTGCTATGTTTGTTAATGCACATATATCATGTTCGACATGCATGGCGCAGATCCACACAACGGATATCGATATCGTCGAGGGAGCAAAACTATAGGATCTAATTTCTATAGGCCACGTAACCTTGGCCTTGGACAGTTATATTTATGATACGTGTAGCTTCACATTAACCGTCGCCATCCGATCGACTACGAGAAGTTATTTTTAAGAGTTTAAAACCTTTCGAAAATGGGAGAAATAATTGTTTAAGAAAAGGATGAAGACGACGAAGGCGAAAGCAAACACAATCTTGGGGAAGAAACTCGAAGAACTTGAGTATTACCTACAAGAATTCGGTTCTGGCAATGGTGATCTTAACGCATACCGGGAATTCGGAACCCGGTTTGTTTTCACGCAAACCCTTTTATGTGCGGAGATATCGTCGGTTAAGGACGATGAAGACGAAGAAGAGATGTTGAAACTTCGTTTCATGGCTAAGAGGTTAACCGAACTTGAAGAGGCTTTCAAGGAAAAGACCGGTCCAATCAACCAACTGGACTTGCAGAGTTTGGAAAGTGGTGGTGGTGTAGATGAGACCACTTTGGTTCGCTCGTTGGTTGAATCGTTACATGCAGAATATCAAGATGCGAATTCATTAGAAGAGAAGTTGGCGATGAGAAGAACCGAGAAGATGAAGAAGAAGCGGTTTAGGGGTTTGGTTAGTTTTGGTATAGTTGGTTTTGTTACGAGTATGGTAAGTTTCTATGGTTATCTTTGTAATCAAATGAACGAGGAAACCATTTTTCTCACTCCTACTTAACTTTGGTGACAAATTTTCGTTGTTTTCATTGAACCTACTTTGTTTTGATTATGATGGGATCATGTGAATGTTAAATTACAATGATTATGATGTAATTTTCAATAGGTTTTGGCTTTCTATTAATGTTTTACAATGATTCTGATGTAATTTTCAATAGATCTTTGCTTTCTATTTATGTTTTTTTTGTTTGTTTCGATTCTCTTGGCATTTTTTGTCTTCGTGATAAAACACATTCAAAATAACGTAAGATTTGTTTGGTGTGGCTCACGTGGGAGTAACCAGGCCCCACGTGCCATCTTTTACCCGGTTGTAATCCCACCGAAAGATTCTCTTGTCGACGTAATACCTCACACGCTTCAAGGTCAAATTCGTCATTTCCCCACTAAACACACGGTTATCTTCAATATCCGCCTCATCTGTTCATCGAACCGGGCTGGTTATCATAGATAAAACCAATTTATACGTCGAATAAAGAAATTTTCAAACCAACTTATCTCGCCAGTAATGAAAATACTATTCACTAGTAATATTTAATTGCTAATACAATAAGCTTTAGTAAACTTTTATTAGTTTATATTTGAAATGGCATGGAAATGGCCAAACCGGATAATCCCCATCGTAAATGTCAAACTTACCCTCAAGGCCCACCGTTTTTGACCATTCTTGCTCTTTTGTTCAATCTCAACATCGTTAAACTCAAGAATTTGTCGTCTTCTCCATCTTCTGTCTTAAATCTGATATCAAATTTTTGGATCAAATTCTAAATAAAGCTCATTTATTCGTAAAGCCATTATCACTACCAATCCAAAAGAGCTTTTATTAATACACCTTACTCGTGACCGGATTCGCAGAGTTCACGAGCTTCCGAGTCAAAAACACTCTAAAACAAAACCATGACTTTGTTCCATAGACTCGATCTCATCGATCCGTACACGTGTACACCACTCATCGTCCGTGAAACCTCCATTGTTGAACCTTCATCATTGTTCCTAGGGTTTCCTTCCTTCATCGACGAAGACATTGAAGATCTCTTCGAGTTTTCATCACCTAATCCTCTCGATCTATTCGAAACCGTGACGGATCTGGTTAAGATTAAGAAATCTCCGTCGTCTTGCAAGTACAAGGTGATTCGTCGGAGATTAGAGCCGGAGTATCCATTGAAGTATCTTTGTGACCGTGTTTCTGATTTGGAATCAAAGTTTGATAGATTGGTTAGTCCTAAGAGTGATAGGAAGTATACATTGACGAAGGAGATAAAGGGAAGTGGTGAGAGGAAGTATAAATGGGAGGCGGAGATTCAAGGACCGTTGGAGAGGAAGTATAAGTTGGAAGCTGAGATTGAAGGTTCGGGAGAGAGGAAGTATAGATGGACGACGGAGATTAAAGGAGGGAAGAAGGATGAGGAAGGGTTAAAGTTAGCTGCTTTGAAGAAGGAGAAGGCGAAAGCTAAAGCTATTGCTGCTGCTGAAGCGGAGAAGAAGAAGAATAAGAATAAGAAGAAGAGTTATAATTGGACGACGGAGGTGAAGAGTGAGAGAGAGAATGGTGAGGTTTCGCATACTTATATCATCAAGGCTACTACTGGAGGAGAGAAAAAGAAGAAACATGAGGAGAAGGAGAAGAAAGAGAAGATAGAGACTAAGAGCAAGAAGAAGGAGAAAACTCGTGTTGTGGTGATTGAGGAGGAGGAAGAAGAAGATGATGAGTCGTCAGAACATGGTGCTATCGTTCTTAGGAAGGTATCATTCACCATTTGAATTGACTGTTGTTTTGTTTGCTCTGCTTTAGTGTCACTGTCATGAAGTTGTTTGAGAGTAGTGAGTTTGATTTTGATAGCGATAGGCATGGTTTCTTCAAAAGTTGGAACCTTTATGTGTTTGAGTGGTGGTATTTAGGTTAGCAAAACAGAGTGATTATTAAGTTATAGACATAGACTTAATCAGATATTTATTTGGATGTCATCTTTAACTAAAGCTTGTTGTACTTACTATATGGTTGTGTGGTTATAAAGGCGTTTTCCAGAAGGAATGGAGCAGTTAGGACCAAGAAGGGGAAGAACAAGGAAATGCCACCTGAATATGCGGCTGTGATGATCCAGAGGGCCTTCAAAGCTTATTTGATTCGTCGCTCAAAATCATTGCGTGCTCTTCGTGATCTTGCTATTGCAAAGACTAAACTTAAGGAGCTAAGAGCTTCTTTCCACAACTTCAGCTACCGTCGCCTGATTGCTCGTGATGGAGAGGAGCGTCAGAAATTCTCAGAGAAGATCATTGTACTCCTCCTCACTGTTGACGCCATAGAGGTATTTCTCTTGGTTTTTTTAATTCAGTGGATTTATGGTTCTATAGTCTCTATTTGCTCTTCAAATGGGAATGCCTTTGCTTTTGCAAATCATCATATCACATTTAGAATAAGATTAAGCTAAAAGGTTTTTAAGGTATTAAGTGATAAGAATTATGGAGATTGTGTTTGTTTGGTATCAGGGAGTTGATGTGATGGTTCGAGGAGCGAAGAGATCAATGGTGGATGAGCTGGAAGCAATGTTAGATGTGGTAGACCCGCAACCGCAGGGGAAATCATTGTCGATGAGAAGAAGAACATTTGATATGCCAGACAGTTTGATCCGCAAAGAAATCGCAGAGGGAGTGACTCAGATTGTGCAGATGCTTGAAACGGAAGAAGAATGATGGAATGGAGCACTGTGTGTTTGTGACTCAGGGGCTGTTTTTGTTGTTGTTTGTGACTGGGAAGAACTGATCAGCCTCTTTAGTTTGATTAGTGTTCTGAATGTTTCTAATTATGCAGACAAAATTAATAATGAGAGTGGCTTGAAGAAGAGATTGGTGTCTCGCTCGCATCAGTCTCATCTCTCAAATCTTGTCTCTTCTTAGTCTGTTTCTGTTTGTCAGGTTATGTAATCCCTTTGTGTTCCCAAACTTGTAGACTCTGTTTTGTCAAATTGCTTATGTTTTTGGTTTTGCTTATTTCTACTCCATCATGAATTAGAAATTGATTATAAAGTTTGTATTTATATATATCTCATAAAACTATAAAGTTACATCATAATAAATAAACAAATTTCGTATAAAATTATAATCAGTAATCGTTAAGACATATGTATATGATTTGTAATCAATAAGCATGAGCCACATGAATTAATTATATATAGCCGTGTGGATTTACACACACGTTTTGAGGATTGATCTTACGTGTGTGTATTTTGAGCCCAAGAGTAGAAGGAACATGGAGAAGAAGAGGAAGAAGCATTCATCGAAACCATTGTTGCAGCTTGCTCTTCAGAGAGATGATGAAATGTTTCATTCGAAGAATTATCTGATGGATCTTTGTTAACTTCTTCCTCTTCTTGGCTCATGATTAGCTGAGAAGCAACAAACTTGTCAAGCGTTTGCCAATCCATTACTTGATCATTATGATCATCATTGACTAGTAATCCTGATTGATGATGATCACCAGTACTTGTGTTCATCATGATCATATGATCATCATCATTGGTAATCACATGACCATCATCTCGTTGCATTATTGTAGTTGGGGTTGCGTTAATAGTGCTGAGTACGACACCATAAGGGTCTTGATCATTCTGATGTAATGATGATAGTGATGATGATGATGAGCCTTGAAACATTCTCGGACTCTCTAGATCAGGAAGATGATAGTAATTACCATTCCCCACATCCATTTGCTGCGTGAACCAGTTAGATTCTTGGCCTGATGATGATCCCATCATTGTTCTTGGATTGTTGTAGTTCATCGTGGTTAGCTTCTTCTTGAAAGCGCGACAAACCACCCATCCTTCCTCATGAGGCGGTCCATTTTCATCGGTCTCAAGACGGTATTCGTGCATTATCCAATCAGATTTCTGACCATTTGGGGCCCTACCTTTGTAAAAGACAAGAGTCTTCCTCATCCCAACAAGCTCTTGCTTTGAGTAAATGGCCTTGTCTCGACCCGTTGCTTTCCAAAATCCGGAGCCCGTTGCTCTATTGGTTCGTGTCCCAGTTGGATATTTCTTGTCCTTGTGGCTAAAGAAATACCATTCCCTCTCTTCTCCTGTCCCTCTTCCACATAACTCTATATGTTCCCAAAAGGTAACATTTTCAGCAGTGATTTTGAATGAGAAGAATTTGAGTTTTTATTAGTATTAGTAGTATATGATATAACTGATGAAATCATAATGAATGTTGGTAATGCATACATACCTTGGATGTCCCATGGCTCGATTTTGTAGAGATCAACATCTTTGATAACATCAACTTGCATTCCCGGGAATGCAACTTTGTTCTTGAGATAATAGTCAACGAGTTCTTCATCGGTCGGATGGAATCGATAACCGGGAGGAATGTGTGCGAGACTTTCCATTTGATCTTTTTAATTTTATATTTTCTGCAATGTGGCAATTTGTAACACATACTTTATCATCGCGCGGTACATAGAAAAGATATGCATAGAAGTAATGTGAAATCAAGTTTTCAAGTAACTAAGCATATGTAGGAAAAAGATTAAAGTATATTTGATCCGTTTCATTATGAAAAAGGTTACGTTTGGTTACTCATAATATCTCGGCTGAACCAACTATAAACACATAAAAATGATAATAAAAACAAAAACTACTCAATTTACAAAATCAAAAACAAAAGTTAGTTATGTGCATGGTTTCATAAATTACTTTTATGAAATACTTATAATTATATATACGACTGTGTAACATCTTGACAATCATAAATCATATACATGGTTTCTCTATGTACTGAAAGAAACTTACTTGAAACCTTCTTCTTATTTATGCAAGACTTCTAAAATATCGAATTTTGTTGCTTCTCTTCGTTTCCTCGTAGATTTAATTTAGATAGACAAGAGACAAAAGCGTTTTGTCTTGTTTATGTTGAGATCATGAAAGACAACGAGTACTCCGATGATGGTGGATTCTCTAGGCTTATATATAGGCACATAAATGTAAAGAGAGACAAAAGCTCTCGTGATGCAAGCAAAAGGAAATGTGCTTTTTATTTTTTTGTGAATATTTTTTCAATAGTTTATTTAAGAGAAGATTCTATTTGGATTTTGGGGGTCTTTAATTATAACTAAGCTATCACTGTCTTTTCTCTTTCTACCTGAAGTGTTGCATAAGTTTTCACTTTTCTACACTCTGTGTGATAGAGAAGTAATGTGATCTTTTAGAACTATCTCTACCAACTATTGAATGAGACGTTTTCAAATAAACTATACTTGCCTTTAGTTATGAAGATTATTATAGAATCAATTTTTTTTTTAATATCATATGTGTAACATACACAGTACTGATCGACCTAGGCCTAGATAGAAAAAGAAATGGAGCCCTAATAAGGTAGTGTACTAATTATCTCATAAAAGATAATTCGATAAGTAACACAAGAATTCATGTAAACTCGTTTTAAACATCTTAGCAATTAAGAAACATTGTTGAAAGTTAACCACTTTACACATTCATCCCATGCGTTTCTTCTCCCGCGTTGATGTTACTCGAAGTCTAAATAACACTACACTTGGATTAAACTAAACAATCCCCGTACTTTTTTTAATCGAACGTACGTTGATCGTCAAATAGCAATATAATATCCGATGGTCGTGCTATTTATTAGATTCGTTTGGTGAAATTGATACGCATGTTCTTTTTGAAACCTTTAACAAAACAATGTTTGACGAAAAAAAAAAAA